>BNJS01002021.1_pt1 | contig 86321 bp, 116 predicted proteins | sample 8540461 | NCBI WGS metagenome assembly BNJS01 (sample SAMD00202454, study PRJDB9452) | human saliva metagenome | isolation source: human saliva | place: Japan
ATCGTCAACAAAAAGAAACAAAGAAGGTTACAACGGTTACGGTTCCAATTCCTAAAGAAGTGCTGTATGACAAAAACTTTTCATAACGCGAGATCACATTCTATAGAAAAGGTAATACGGTGTATGGAGTTGTTCCAATGTCAGAGTATGAAAATAGAGGGGAGAAACCACCAACCTATTTCTTCATCACATTTTCTGTGAACTTAGAAACGGGAGCAACGACTCCAGCAAAACGAGTGAATTTACCAAAGGAATTCGCTTCGATTGCGTGGGGAGAAGCCCAGAGCTCTCGCGTATATGACCCGCAAGTTCTTCTCTTCAAGAGTATGTATTCAAGAGATGAAAAATTCCGCTTAATGACTTTTGATGCAGAAACTGAGAAGTTTACAGAAATCACGCCTGAACAGGGCATGAGTGCGGTACATTCGATTCTATACACAGTGGAAGACAAAGCCTATATTGCCTTGGCAGATGAGGTGCCTGCATTCAATGGATCAGATACGTATGTGAAAGCAAGTGAGCGCAAAAATAACGAGACAAAATATTATGTACTGAATGCAGGTTCGAAGAAATTAGAAGAAGCATTTACAACAGAAACAGATGTCTATGCACCACAAGTGTACTTGAATAAAGGCAATCTTGTGATGGTGACGCTTGTTGATGGCAAACCAACGCTACGGGTGCAGTCGATGCAAACAAAAGAGATTCTTCTTTCGAAGACGATTGATGTGAACGACGATGTGTTCTTTATTGATACACGTATGTATGGCATGATGCGAATGAAATAAAAAAAGTACTAAAAAAGCGTTCTACCATTGCGGCAGAACGCTTTTTATGATGCTTTTTCTTCTTTTAAATGTGGATTTGGAAGGATGTGGTTGACTCCGATGGCAATGACTGCACCGATCAATGTATCGAGAATTCGTTGAATCGCATAGGCAGTATTTGGCTTGCTTCAACGTTAAAGAAAATAACGAGGAAGGTTGAACAAGAGTTAATCACACCTGTTTTATTGAATCGATTACAGAATAAAATGATTAAGATGATGCCGATAGGAGCAAGTAACAAATCTGTATATTCTGGAAATGGCAGAATTGATCTTACGTAGAATAAAAGAATCGCGATAACCCCACCAGTCGTATTCCCGATAAAACGAGAGAAGGCGAATTTAAATGTTTGTTGGTGGTCTGTCCGTAAACTGAAAATAGCGGACAAGGCAGCTAACATTGGCGAACCACGATGTAAGATTCTAAATAAAACCACGCAAATAAACACAGACACGGCTGTTTTAAAAGTACGAAGTCCGATATGGAATGGATTATTATTTTGTGGCACGCTCTCACCTCTTTTTTTTAGATATCGCTATTATAATATACGACTTAAAAAAATGGTAGAATTTTTGAAAATTGCACCTATTAGGCGTATAGTTAATTCGAGAGGTGATAAACATGCATGAAGCATTTGTATTGATTGTGGTGAATGCCGTTAAGGAACGCTATGTTTCGGAAAAAGCATTTTACACGGAAGAATTAGGGATTAGCGGGCAAAGTTGGACAAGATGGAAGAATGGAGAGCGAGGTTTGAAGGCAGAAAATCTGCAAAAAATCGCGCGACTCTTTACGGACTATGAATGGATGCTCGTCAATAAAATCGCACGGAATGCAGAGGTGCTTCCGGAAGTGGCTTCAGATCCTGTTGCAGAGTATTTACGCTTGAAGGTAGAAATCGCCAGCCGTTGGATTCGCCAAGACAATGTACGTGTAGACTGGAAAACAGCTGCGGTTAGCAAGGGTAAATTTAAGGAAAACATCACTATTTTACGTGTGGCGACGACTTATGGTCACTGGAGTTATCAAGATATTATCGAGATTCGAGTGGTCGGAATCACGCATAAACAAATCGGAACGAAGAAACAGGCACTTCTTGAATGGATGCATGATAAAAAAAGCACAACAAAAGTATTTAGAGTACAGTAAAAATGCATTTGTTCCGGAAGAGGGTTCGTAGGAGTAGAAGGCCTTAGAAAAATAGATTTTATAAATGGAATACTCTCTTGTAAAACAAGGGGGTATCCATTTTTTTATAGGCCATTTTATGATAAAATTGAAAAGATAAAGAAAGTGGTGAAACTGTGGCGAAAAGAAAGAAAAGAAAAAATAAAATCGTCTTTCATCTTGTTGAATGGTTCAAGTCATTATCGAAATTGACTGGACTTCTTATCGTAGCTGTAGCAAGCGTTCTTTTGGCCGGGGGACCATCACGTGGTTGTCTGAACATAAAACCCAGCCTCAAGAAATACATGTGACGCAAGATGAGTTTTTAAAAGTGCTCATCCCAGCAGCGCAGCAAGCGTATAAAGAATACGGTGTGTTGCCAAGCGTGAGTTTAGCGCAAGCGATTCTTGAATCGAATTGGGGAGAGAGTTTATTAGCAAGTAAATATTATAATTTATACGGCGTAAAAGGGTCTGCTGCTGAACCAAACGTCGTCCTAGAAACAGCAGAATTCGTGAACAACACATGGATTACGATTAACGGAAGATTCCGTGTCTATGAAAGCTGGGCGGAATCTGTTGAAGCGCACGCACAATTATTAGCGTATGGCGTGGATTGGGACCCGACACTCTATCATAAGGTGCTGGGGGCCAGAAACTACAAACAAGCCGCGCAAGCCTTGCAAGATGCAGGGTATGCGACCGACCCGACGTATGCGCAAAAGCTTATTCAAATGATTGAAGAGCATGAATTATATAAATACGATCAATTACCAACAGAAGAAACAACCGTGTCCGTACGAAAGAGTTCGTAACGTTCAAACGGATCAGTAAAGGAGAGGATATTAATGAGTCAGTTATTACCAGGAGCCATCATCGGAATTATCGGTGGAGATGAGCAAGTAGCATCCATCGCTCGCGAAGCAAGAAAAATGGGGTACGTTGTGTACTGCTACCACCAATCAAACGAGGCGGCTATTTCGATGGCTGAATATGAAATCGTCTCTTCTTACAAAGACCGTGAGGCGTTATTAGATTTCGCAGAAAAAGTAGACACGGTTTTATTATTAACAAACTTAGTACCAGTCGATGTGTTATATGAAATTAGCAGTAAAACTCGCTACTATCAATCGTTTGAACTAGCAGAGATTTCGCAAAATCGCACGGTTGAAAAATTATTCTTAGATACGCATGCGATTAACTTAGCACCATATAGTTTAGTGACAACGGTCGGCGAATTACCATCGATTGTACAAAGCATCGGCCTTCCAGCATACTTAGAAAGCAATCTTGTAAAAAATCGAGTAGAAGAAAAGTTAGAACTCTACGATGAAGATTTCGAAGAGCGCGTACTTGAAAAGCTTGAAGAAGGACCATGTATGTTAACCGCCTTCGTTCCAGCGCAACGTCATTTTACCGTGACAGTCGTGCGTGACTACGAAGACCGCGTGACGGTACTTCCAATTTCAGAAGATGTATATATCACTGGAAAATTAAAATACAGCATCGTTTCTCGTCGCCTAAATCCAGAATGGGTGCAAGAGTTGAAGCGCATTGCCTTCAAAGTGATGGACAACTTATCTGGAACAACCATTTTATCGATTCAAGTGAAGATGGGAAATAATGGCATTTTCTATGTTGATGGAATCAACCAATTACCACTCGTGCAACAACAATTCAGCAGTGCCTTCTTAGGTCATAGCACGTCTGAAATTCTTGTGCGCGTGGCAACAGGATTACCGATTGAATACAAAGACATCAAAGAAGAAATGATCATCGTGCCAATCTATGGAACGATGATGGAAAAAGCAAGTTTATTAACGTTATTGAAACCACAATGGGACTTCGAATTCTTCCAATTAACACCAAAATGCCCAACTGACGTGCTGGGTGTCATTCGACTTCGCGGAGCTTCCAGTGTGGAATTACTTAAAGAAATTGAAGTAACAGATTTATTTTTCAACGTTCAATAACCTTTATGAAAGGACAGAGTTGTGAAAAATTCGAGTGAATTAATTAAGGGAATGAATCCTCGCCAAAAAGAAGCGGTCATGCATACGCAAGGCCCCCTTTTAGTCATGGCTGGTGCAGGTAGTGGAAAGACACGTGTGTTAACCCACCGCATGGCCTATATTTGGCAGAAGAAGCGGTACAACCGTGGAATATTTTAGCGATTACGTTTACGAATAAAGCTGCTAACGAGATGAAAGAGCGTGTGGCTGCGCTTGTCGGAGAACAGGCAAAAGATATGTGGGTCTCAACCTTCCACTCGATGTGCGTGCGTATCCTTCGCCGCGACTGTGAGCGTATCGGTTTAGCTAAGTCGTTTACGATTATCGATTCAGGAGACCAGCTCTCTGCGATGAAACGAATCATGCAAAAGTTGAACATTGACACAGATCACTACGAGCCGCGTGGAGCTTTAGCAACTATCAGCAATGCAAAAAATAATTTCGAAGATGCGGAGACATTTGCGAAGAACCATTTGGACTACGTGAGCCAAATTTATGCGAAATGTTATAAAGAATATCAAGCAGAAATGCGCAAAAATATGACGGTAGACTTCGATGACTTAATCATGTTGACCGTTAAATTATTCCAAGAACATCAAGATGTGTTGGATTATTACCAACAAAAATTCCACTATATCCACGTGGATGAGTATCAAGATACCAACCATGCGCAATACTTATTGGTGAAACTTCTTGCAGATAAATTCAAAAACACCTGCGTGGTAGGGGATGCCGACCAAAGTATTTACGGATGGCGTGGAGCTGATATGGAAAATATCTTGTCATTTGAACAAGATTATCCGGATGCCAAAGTGGTCCTCCTCGAACAAAATTACCGTTCGACAAAGACCATCTTAAAAGCAGCCAACCAAGTGATTGAAAACAATGTGAATCGTAAGCCAAAAGAGTTGTGGACAGACAATGAAGCGGGTGAAAAAAATCACGTATTACTGCGGACAGTCTGGATATGACGAATCTCGTTATGTGATTAGCACGATTCAAAAAATGGTGAACTTTGACGGGTATGACTACAGCGATTTTGCGGTTCTCTACAGAAGTAATGCGCAGTCACGTACCCTCGAAGAAGATTTACTAAAGGCGAATATGCCATTCAAGATGGTCGGAGGCCAACGCTTCTATGAGCGCATGGAAATTAAAGACCTTCTTGCATATTTACGACTCTTAGTGAATCCAACGGACGATTTTAGTTTCAGACGCGTGGTGAATGCACCAAAACGCGGGATTGGAGATAAGAGTATTGAGAAACTTGCTCTCTTTGCCGAAATGCATAGCTTCTCCCTTTTAGAAGCAGCTGGAAGTCCATTAAACGGTATTTCTGGGAAAGCAGGGAAAGGCTTAGCCGATTTTGCACAACTCATCGCTGATTTAACGAAGATGCAAGAGTTTGTGACGTTAACGGAACTGATTGAAGAAGTGATGACTAAATCAGGGTATATTACAGCCCTTGAACAAGCTCGTACCATGGAAGCCGATGCGCGTATCGATAACATGCGCGAGTTTCTATCGGTAGCCAAAGAGTTCGAGGACCAAAGACTCGATAGAGAAGCTGAAGAATCACCGCTCGTCCAATTCTTAACGGACTTGTCACTGGTGACAGATATGGAAAGTGAAGAAGAGACGAGTGCTTCTCAAATCACATTGATGACCTTGCATGCGGCAAAAGGGCTTGAATTTCCTGTTGTTTTCCTTGTTGGAATGGAAGATGGGATTTTCCCGTCAGGACGCTCACTGCAAGATGATGGCGAAGAAGAGGAACGTCGCTTGGCGTATGTAGGGATTACTCGTAGCCGAGAAGAAACTCTTTATGACTCGTGCGTATTCACGACTTCTTTACGGGAAGACACAAAACTATCGTGAGTCACGATTCATGCAAGAAATTGATGACAGTTTATTAGAAAAAGAAGGCGTAACGGTGAGTGATTCGTATTACTCAAGTAGCTTCTATACGAATGATTCGAAATCTTTTTATGGAACGCGTAGCCAAACGTCGTCTTATGGAGCACGTAGCAACTCTCAGTCTACGACATCAACAGGTGGCGGAGGACTATTTGACCGCTATCGAACAAATGGCCAATCGTCTACTGGCGGAGGTTATTTACAAAAGAAACAAACGACACCAGCGCGTATTCAACGTGCAGATAAGCCGCAAGCAAGTTCATCTTCAACAGATGGATGGACTGTGGGTATGAAAGTGTCGCATAAAAATGGGGAACAGGAACCGTTGTCCGCATTACTGGTGAAGGGGACCGTCAAGAGTTAGATGTGGCCTTTGCAGGAATGGGGATTAAACGACTCCTTGCAAGTTTTGCCCCAATCGAAAAAATCGAAGAATAGAGGATGAAGATGAGTACAACGATTCAACAGAGAATTGAAGAGCTAAAAGAACAATTAAATCGTTGGAGTCATGAGTATTATGTGGAAGATAAACCAACTGCAACCGATGCACAGTACGACAAGGCATATCATGAACTAGTGGCGCTTGAAGTTGAACATCCGGAATTCGTGACGCCTGATTCGCCTACGCAGCGTGTGGGTGGAGAAGTGCTCGACCAGTTCCAGAAGGTGACGCACACGAATCCAATGCTCAGCCTTTCAAATGCTTTCTCAAAAGAAGACTTGGAAGAATTCGATGCGCGTCTTCGTAAATTAACGAACCGTGCGATTGAATATGTGTGTGAATTGAAAATCGATGGGCTCTCAATAGCGTTGACGTATCAAGATGGACAGCTTGTACTCGGAGCGACTCGTGGTGACGGAACGACTGGGGAAGACGTAACAGGAAATGTTCGCACGATTAAATCGGTGCCACTTTCTCTCAAAGAACCTTGGAACATCGAAGTGCGCGGGGAATGTTATATGCCGAAAAAAGCATTCGTAGCATTAAACCAGTCGCGTGAAGAAGAAGGACTTGAAGTCTTTGCCAACCCAAGAAATGCGACGGCAGGAAGTCTCAGACAGCTCGATCCAAAAATTGCGGCAAAGAGAAACTTATCCGTATTTCTTTACAACAGTCCAAGTGTGGAAGAGCTAGGTGTTTCAACCCAAGAAGAGCTATTAGAAAAAATGGCAGAGATTGGCTTTGTCACAAATCCAGAGCGCTTAAAATGCAAAACGATTGATGAAGTATGGAATTACATCGAAACGATTGCAGCGAAGCGTCCAGATTTACCATACGAAATTGACGGTATGGTGATTAAGGTGAATGACTTTGCCGCTCAAGAAGAAATCGGGTTTACGGTGAAAGCACCACGTTGGGCGATTGCGTATAAATTCCCAGCAGAAGAAGCGCAAACGGTTGTCCGCGATATCGAGTGGACGGTTGGACGTACGGGGGTTGTAACGCCAACTGCGGTGATGGATCCCGTTCAATTGGCAGGAACGACGGTACGCCGTGCGAGCTTGCATAATATTGACTTGATTAAGGAGCGCGACATTCGTCTAGAAGACACTGTTGTGATTCATAAGGCTGGAGACATTATTCCAGAAGTCACACGCGTGATTTTAGAGAAACGTCCTGCAACAAGTCAGCCGTACGAGTTTCCAACGACTTGTCCGGTCTGTCATGAAAAATTAGAACATTTGGAAGAAGAGGTGGCGATTCGCTGCTTGAATCCAAAATGTCCTGCTCAATTGACAGAAGGGTTGAGCCACTTCGTTTCACGAAATGCGATGAATATGAGTGGAATTGGGCCACGTGTCATCAAGCAACTCTTTGAAGAAGGACTTGTTCTCGATGTGGCAGATTTATATCAGTTAACACTAGACCAGCTATTAGCGTTAGATAAAATTCAACAAAAGAGTGCAGAAAACATTCTTGAAGCAATTGAGAAGAGTAAAGAAAACTCACTGGAACGCCTCCTTACAGGACTGGGGATTCGTCATGTTGGAACGAAGGCGGCTAAAGAATTGGCGCAACATTTTAAAACGATGACAGCTTTGAAAGAAGCGAGCATTGAACAATTGTTGGAAATTGATGGTTTAGGTGATATTATTGCTTATAGTGTAAAAACTTATTTTGAACAACCATCTGTTCAAGAATTAATTCAAGAATTGCAAGATAGAGGCGTCAATATGACCTATCTTGGAGTGACAAAAGACGATTCTATCGCTTCAGGACACGTCCTAAGTGGTAAGACCGTCGTGTTAACAGGGACTTTAGAACAATTAACAAGACAAGATGCAAAAGAAAAACTCGAATCGCTTGGAGCGAAGGTGACCGGATCTGTTTCGAAGAAGACGGATGTGGTGATTGCGGGGCATTCTGCTGGAAGTAAATTAACGAAGGCAAATGACCTAGGAATCAAAGTGTGGAGCGAGCAACAATTTCTCGATTCTCTTGCATAGAAAGGACATTACATGAAAAAAACATTACGGTTGGGATTGCTTGGTTTAGCAAGTGTTGTATCGTTAGCTGCCTGTGCAGATGTGACAAGATCGAATCAATCAAATACCAATACGAATAAAGATGCAAATGCAAAAGTAGTTCAATCAACAACAAATCAATTGTCGAATAATTTTTATCGCGCGCTCATTACAAATGGAAAGTATGAAGTGAGCCAAAACCGTGGAGCGACTTTAAGCTTAAATACAGGGTTTAACTTGAAGAACTTTGAGACAGGATTGATTGACCTTTCAAGAAGCGTGTTCCCAACGAACCAATACTTCTTTAGAGAAGGCCAAATCATCGATGCGGAAACAACGGCTAAATGGATTGCGCGTAAGAGTGATAAAAATCCAGATGGGTTAAATCCAGCTGATAATGGAGATACGTCTCCTACAGGCCGTGAGCCAATGTACTTAGCACAAATTCTTGAGCAAGACTACATGATTCAAACGGAAAACAACTTTGAGTTAGGTGGAATTAGCATCGGGATTGCGATGAACAGTGTGGATTACCACACGAACGATGGAAAAGATGCTGAAACTGAGATTTCAGATGAAGTGTTGATTGCCAAAGCAAAAGAAATTGCAAATACAATTTTAACGCGTTTACGTCAAAACGATGCGCTAAAGGCTGTGCCTATCGTCTTCGGAGTGTTCCGTCAAACGTCTAAAGATGATATTGGCGGAGGGGTGTACCTTCTTGAAGCCACGTCAGTAGAGGGAACAGAAATTACAAACTGGTCAAACGTGAACCAAAAAGTAGTTGTGCTTCCATTAGTAAACGAATCTGCGACAGAGGAGTCTACTGCAGTTGAAAACTTCAGAACAGAAGTCCAAAACTTCTTCCCGAACTTATCAGGGGTAACGGCTCGCGTGATGTATCAAGATAACGTAGCGAAGAAAATGGTCGTGAATATCATGACGCAATTCTATGGTGAGTCTGAAATTATCGGTCTAGCACAGCACGTCACAGATGTTGCGAATAAATACTTACCGAAAACAACGCCAGTCGAAGTTCGCATTAGTTCGATTAATGGAGTGGAGGCATTCTTATTACAAGATATGTCACAAGGCGTCTTCACATACCATATCTTTGATTAACATTGACGGAGGCCCAAGTGCCTTTTAAAATAGAAAAGTATTGATTTTGAAAGCGAGGAAAAAACATGGCCATTGAGGAAAAAGAAGTTAGACACGTTGCCAAACTTGCAAAGCTAACTTTTGCCGACAATGAAATCCTTCATTTTACAGAACAAATGAGCGATATCATTGATATGGTGGAACAATTAAATGAAGTAGATACAACGGGTGTGCCTGTCACAACTCACGGATATCCATTAGTAAATGTGATGCGTGAAGATATTGCTGAAAAAGGAACAGACCGCGACTTGTTAATGCGTAATGTGAAAACAAGCGAAGATGGATTTATTCAAGTGCCTGCAATTATGGGTGAAAACGAGGAGGGTGAAGCATGAGTATTATCGAAAACAAAACATTAGTTGAGCTTCACGAAGGTCTTCGTAATAAAGAATTCACGTCTGTTGAATTAACAAAAGAAACATTCGAACGTATCCACACTTTAGAACCTAAAGTAGAAGCGTTCGTGACATTAAATGAAGAAGAAGCGTTAAAACAAGCGGCCGCTGCTGACGAAAAGGGCTACGGCGAAGAAGCTTCTCTTCAAGGTCTTCCAATCGGAATTAAAGACAATATCGTGACTCGCGACCTTTTAACAACTGCTTCAAGCCGTATGTTAGAAGACTTCAACCCAATTTACGACGCGCACGTAATGGAATTATTAAAAGCTGAAGGCGCGGTAAACGTTGGTAAATTAAACATGGACGAATTTGCCATGGGTGGGTCAACAGAAACTTCTTACTTCAAGAAAACAAAAAATCCGTGGGACTTAACAAAAGTGCCTGGTGGATCTTCAGGTGGTTCTGCAGCAGCAGTTGCTTCTGGCGAAGTACTCGCGTCTCTAGGTTCTGATACGGGTGGTTCTATCCGCCAACCTGCAAGTTTCACAGGGATTGTTGGGATGAAACCAACATATGGTCGTATTTCTCGTTACGGTTTGATTGCCTTTGCGTCAAGCTTAGACCAATCGGACCATTTACACGTACCGTTCAAGATAACGCCTTAGTATTAAGCGCGATTTCTGGATATGACCACCGCGATTCAACAAGTGTGCCACAAGAAGTTCCTGCTTACCATAAAGGATTAACAGGCGACATTAAAGGCATGCGTATCGCGTTACCAAAAGAATATTTTGCAGAAGGTGTGGACGCACAGGTTCAAGCAGCTGTATTAAAAGCGGCTGACCAATACCGCGAAATGGGTGCCATCGTAGAAGAAGTGAGCCTGCCTCACTCTAAATACGGTATTCCAGCGTACTATATCATCGCTTCATCTGAAGCTTCTTCGAACTTACAACGTTTCGACGGAATCCGTTACGGTCACCGTTCAACAGAAGCAGAAACATTAGAAGATTTATACGTGAAGAGCCGTACAGAAGGCTTTGGTATGGAAGTAAAACGTCGTATCATGCTTGGAACATTCAGTTTAAGTTCTGGGTACTACGATGCTTATTTCAAGAAAGCTGGTCAAGTACGTACTTTAATCAAACAAGACTTTGCAAAAGTATTTGAAAACTATGATTTAATCTTAGGGCCTGTAACAACTTCTGCTGCATTTGGATTAGGCGCACACAGTGACGACCCAATCTCAATGTATATGGCGGACTTATTAACAGTTCCTGTAAACTTAGCTGGACTACCAGCAATTTCAGTTCCTGCTGGCTTCACAAACGAAGGATTACCAGTCGGAATTCAATTAATCGGAAATTACTTCCAAGAAAAAACAATTTACCAAGCAGCGTATGCATTTGAACAAGCAAATGATTACTACTTACGCCGCCCACAATTATAAGGAGGAACAATGACATGAACTTTGAAACAATTATTGGTTTAGAGTGCCACGTTGAATTAAAAACTGATTCAAAAATGTTCTCTCCATCACCAGCACATTTCGGTGCGGAACCAAATACAAATACAAACGTCATTGACTGGGGATATCCAGGGGTGCTTCCTGTCGTGAATAAACGTGCGTTAGAATTCGGAATGCGTGCAGCTCTTGCGTTGAACTGTACTATTTCTCAAGATACAAAATTCGACCGTAAAAACTATTTCTACCCTGATAATCCAAAAGCGTACCAAATCTCTCAATTCGATTACCCAATCGGTCATGATGGCTGGATTGATATCGAAGTAGAAGGACAAACAAAACGTATTCGTATTGAACGTGTTCACCTTGAAGAAGATGCGGGTAAAAATACGCACGGAACAGACGGATTCTCTTATGTGGACTTAAACCGTCAAGGAACTCCACTGATTGAAATCGTATCGGAAGCGGATATGCGTTCTCCGGAAGAAGCGTATGCGTATCTGGAAGCCCTTCGTCAAATCATCATGTTTACAGGTGTTTCTGACGTGAAGATGGAAGAAGGTTCAATGCGTTGTGATGCAAACATTTCAATCCGTCCTTATGGTCAAGAAAAATTCGGGACAAAAACAGAGTTGAAAAACTTAAACTCATTTAACAACGTCCGTAAAGGGTTAGCATTCGAGGAAGTTCGTCAAGCAAACGTTCTACGTAATGGAGGAGAGATCCTACAAGAAACACGTCGTTTTGATGATGCGACAGGCCAAACGATTTTAATGCGTGTTAAAGAAGGGTCAAGTGACTACCGTTACTTCCCAGAACCAGACCTACCAAACTTCCAAATCTCAAATGAATGGATTGAAGAAGTGCGTGCTTCTATTCCTGAAATGCCAAGCAAACGTCGTGAACGTTATGTGAGCGAATTTGGTTTACCAGAATATGATGCAATGGTATTAACATTAACAAAAGAAATGTCTGATTTCTTCGATGCAACAGTTGCTGCTGGTGCCGATCCTAAACAAGCGTCAAACTGGTTAATGGGTGACATTTCAGCGCATATGAACAGCAAGAAATTAGAATTGAAAGACTTGAAGTTAACGCCAGAAAGCTTATCAGAAATGATTCAATTAATCGCGGACGGAACCATCAGTTCGAAATTAGCGAAGAAAGTCTTCTTGTTATTAGCCGAAGAAGGCGGAACTGCAAAAGGCGTTGTTGAAAAACACGGTATGGTTCAATTGAGTGATCCAGCTCAGTTATTACCGATTATTCAAGATGTGTTGGCGAACAATGAGCAGTCGATTGAAGACTTCAAGAATGGTAAAGACCGCGCTGTTGGATTTTTAGTTGGGCAAATCATGAAGCAGACGAAAGGGAAAGCAAATCCTGGCGTTGTAAACCAACTATTACAACAAGAATTAGCGAAATACTAAAATATATGTTTGATGGATTCGAAATTTTCGGATGTCTTCATAGTAGCTGTAATAGGGCAGCGGCTCGAGCCGAAGTCTCTCGCCTTTAAAGCCTCAAAGGGGGAGTAAGGAAATAAATTCCTAACTCCTCCTTATTCGTTTTAATGCTTTTCCTATTACTGCTACTATAGAATCCGAAAATTTCTCCACCATCAAAGACTTTTTTGAATTTATGAACCTTTTTGGGATAGGGGTTAGAGAGCAGAGTTTGCTTGACCCTTAAAAATTCAAAGAAGGTTGGATGGAGAAGAATGAGGTTGGGTGCGTTGTAGTTTGTTTACAAGACACTACATTAGAATTTGTAAGGTTCTCACTCTCAAAAAGTTCCGAAAATTCTCCGCCATCAAAAGTATTTTTGAATTTACAAACCTTTTTGGTATAGGGGCTAGAGCGCAGAGTTTGCTTGCCCGATAAAAATCCAGAAAAGGAGAAGGAAAGAAAACGAGAGGAGGATGGAATGTGAAATTAACGATTGAGACGGTTTTGAGTCAAGGTGGAGAAACGATGAAGCAGCAGATGCTTGCGGATGCAACTCGTCTTCGCAAGGACTCTGGTTTTGTGCTTAGTTATGTAGAGGATGAGACGAATACGCGTGTGAAAGTGGAAGTAGATACGACGGGGGAAGTGCCGCATGTGACACTTCATCGTCAAGGCGATGCGCGTAGTAAAATGGAATTCAATCAAACAAAGGCGACTAAAGGGATTTATGAATTAGGTGCTGGTCGTCAAATGCATTTTGATATTCAGACAAAACAATTACACGTGGAAGAAACGGAAGAGACCATGCTAGTGGTTCTGGAATATCAGTTATTCCAACAAAGACAGCTGATTACAAGCTCGCTTGTGACGTTCCATTTACAAATAGGAGAAAATGTATAAAAAATCTCTCTAAAGTAGCACAATATGAAGAATCTGTGCTATACTGTTTAGGATGAACAGGAAAGGAAGTGTAACCATTGGAATTAAAGAAACTCGATGGCATTAATAAAAACGAATTATCAATGGTCGAAGTAGCGCATGCTATTTTAGAAGCTAAGAATGAAGTTTTAGATTTCAACCAATTATTAGTAGAAATTCAAGAATATATGGAATTAACTGACGAAGCGTTAGAATCACGTATGACTCGCTTCTATACAGATTTAAATATTGATGGAAGCTTTATCTCACTTGGGGATAACCGTTGGGGATTACGTGCATGGTATCCAATCGATTCTATCGATGAAGAAATCGCGACATCTATGGAAGATGAAGAAGTGAAGAAACCTCGTAAGAAACGTAAGAAAGTTAACGCGTTCGGCAGTGACGATCTTATCGATTACAATGATGATGATCCAGAAGATGAAGAACTTATCGATGACGAAGAGCTTGATAGCGATGACTTAGACGACGATATCGATGTGGATCTTGATGATGATGTGGAAGATGAAGACGAAATCGATGCTTACCGTTCTGATTTAAACGAACTAGGTGCTGATGAAGACTTAGTAGACGAAGTAAGTGTAGAAGAAGACTTAATTATCATCGATGACGAAGAGTTAGACAAAGACTTCGAAGAAGACGAAGAAGAGTAATCTTTGGAAATAAACAGAGAAATAAACGCACAACTTATGATGATTTTGTCGTAAGTTGTGTTTTTTTGTCAAAACAGGTGTATAATACACCCATTAGGAATGGAGGCAACAATTTGAAAAATAAACTACTCAAAATATTTGATAAGACATTCTTAAAATTTATCGCCGTTGGAATTATAAATACATTGTTCGGAATGGCTATTATGTTTTACTGCTATAACATACTAGAATTGGGGCACTGGTTCTCTTCAGCGATGAACTACTTATTTGGAGGAATTCTTAGTTACTTCCTTAATAAAAAGTATACATTTGAAGTGAAGGAAACTAGCCAAAAAGCCATTATTAGATTCGCGATTAACTTGACCGTATGTTATGTAATAGCATATGGAGTTGCCAAACCTCTAGCCTTGTATCTTTTCCAAGGAGTAGGAGAAAGATTACAAGGAAATATCGCGCTCGGGATTGGTATGGGCCTATACGTATTATTAAATTACGTGGGACAACGTTTTTGGGCGTTCAAACAAGATGAGGCCACAGAGTCCGACAAAGAAATGAATGGAAAGAATAAATTTTAGCGTTTAGGATACTACATGTTTTCTTACTAAAATTATATTGTCTATCTTATAATTACCTTTAGTGACGTTGTTAAAAAAATACAAGATGACTGGGGATTAGCAGCAATCTTCGATACAATTGGTGCAATCGTATTTGTAGCAAATAAGAAAGCAGAAGAAAAATAATTTAAAACGTAACTGTTAAACGAGCAGGTTTTACTGCTCGTTTTTTTGTGACTCAATCGTTAAAAATAAACATTATAAAGCGGATTGTATGTATATGTTCGTGAAAAAAAGTAATAAAATATACATATTGACAGTTGCTTTTTTAAAAAAATAAAAACAGTAAAATCATAACTATCCTAATAAACGGTTTAAAAATGTACGGTTTTTGAACCAAGTTGGAGTTGCATTTATTCTGTCGATTATTTTTAAGGAGGACTTATGAAAACATTAGAAGAACGTATTCTGAAAGATGGCTATGTTTTAGGCGAAAACATCCTTAAAGTCGATTCTTTTCTCACTCACCAAGTGGATTTGAACTTGATGAAAGAAATTGGAAAAGTCTTTGCGGACAAAGTTTGCGGCTGCGGGGATTACAAAGGTTGTCACGATTGAAGCATCTGGAATTGCTCCCGCACTGTATACAGCGGACGCACTTGGAGTTCCAATGATTTTTGCAAAGAAATCAAAGAACATCACAATGAATGAAGGTATCCTCACTGCGGAAGTTTATTCATTTACAAAGCAAGTCTTAAATACTGTCTCTATCGCTAGTAAGTATCTTTCCCAACAGGATAAAGTCCTTATCGTCGACGATTTCTTAGCGAATGGACAAGCCGCAAAAGGACTCGTTGAGATTGTTGAACAAGCCGGCGCTAAAGTGGAAGCCATCGGAATCGTTATTGAAAAATCATTCCAAGATGGACGTGGCCTCTTAGAAAAAACAGGCATCCCAGTCTTTTCACTAGCGCGCTTAGAACGTTTTGAAAATGGACAGGTCGTATTTAAGGAGGCAGACTTATAATGCAACAACAAGAAAAACACTCTCAAGCCATGGTTCTCGGGCTGCAACATTTATTAGCCATGTACTCAGGTTCGATCCTTGTACCAATGATGATTGGGAAAGCTCTCGGATATAACAGCGAACAATTAACGTACTTAGTTTCAACAGATATTTTCATGTGCGGTTTAGCAACGTTTCTTCAACTTCAGTTACACAAACATTTTGGAGTAGGGCTTCCAGTTGTATTAGGGGTGGCCTTCCAATCGGTGGCGCCATTAACGATTATCGGGCAAAGTCATGGTAGTGGAGCGATGTTCGGGGCATTAATCGTATCGGGGATTTTCGTCATTCTGATTTCTGGCGTTTTCTCCAAACTGGCACGATTCTTCCCAGCCATCGTTACCGGGTCTGTCATTACAACCATCGGGCTAACGCTCATTCCGGTGGCTATCGGAAATATGGGAGGAAATACTTCTAATCCAACGTCACAAGCTTTAGCCTTATCACTCATTACGGTTTCATTATTTTTACTCATCAACATCTTTACGAAAAGGCTTCTTTAAAAGTCGATTTCGATTTTAATCGGGTTGGTTGTGGACAACTGTCCTTGCGAGCATTTATGGGATTAGTGAGACTTTTGCTCCAGTAGTCACAGCACCGCTCTTACACGTTCCCAACAGCTTTCTATTTTGGAGATGCCAACCTTTGAGTTCACTTCCATTTCTCATGATGTGTATCATTGCGATGGTTTCCATGGTTGAGTCGACAGGGAGTGTACTTAGCACTTTCTGATATTACGAGGATCCAATCGATGAAACGCGTCTTCGTAACGGTTACCGTGCGGAAGGGATTGCCGTGTTTACTTGGTGGGATTTTTAATACATTTCCCATATACAGGCTTCTCTCAAAACGTTGGGTTAGTGAAAAATGTCAGGAATTAAAGACACGTCTTCCAATCTACTACGCAGCTGCTTTCTTCGTGTTTATTAGGACTTACTTCCAAAATTTGGCGCGTTAGCACAAATTATTCCAGATCCCTAGTCATCGGTGGAGCGATGATTGTGACTGTTTCGGGTTTCGTATCTCTTCAAGGGAATGCAAATGTTGGCACGAGTAGACTTTTGCTAAATAACGAACACATTTCTTAATCGCTGCAGTATCGATTGCGGTCGGCGTCGGCTTTAATAATAGTAATTTATTCAATAGTCTTTCCCAACAGAATTTAGAATGTTCTTCTCAAAACGGCATCGTGATGGCCAGCATCACTTGCCGTTATCTTTAAACGCGATTCTGAATCGTAAGAAGAAATAAATAAACTCCGTTATCTCCATTCTAAGAGAAGGTCTCCCCACCTTTCTCTTTTTTTCTATTTCTCCTTAAAGTTTCCTTGTCTCCAGCGGGCCCGCCTCCTGAAATTGTTCAAAGTATCTATGCACGCAAAAAAACTACGAGAAGCAAAAACCCAAAAACATTGTGGAGCGATAAAAATAAACTCAATTCAGTTAGTTTTTCTATGTAGATGATTTCGGAGAAGCTTGCGGATTTTATAATCGCAGTAACGGGGAATCGCATCGAATGTGAATTACGCGAGTAAGGACAATTCCCGTACTTCGCGTTTGAAGCTTCGAAGGTGCAAGACCCAGGCTTGCACCGGTGCCCCTGTAACAGCGATTATAAAAAGAATCCTGCAAGGATTCTAAGAAATCATCAGCACTAACCAAACTCCAGAAAGCTAAAACTGAAATTCTGCAGACATAAATTGTCGATTTTCTACTGCACTCCACAATGTTTTTCAGTTGGTTTTCACTTCTCGTATTTTTTGCGTAGGTATGGTATACTATGCCTATCTTTAAACAATTTCAAGGAGGCTCTGCCCAACATGGCTGAAGACAAGAAAACATTTTACTTAACCACACCGATTTACTATCCAAGTGGCAACTTACACATTGGTCATGCCTATACAACTGTAGCCAGCGATGCTATGATTCGCTATAAAAAACTACAAGGGTTTGACACTTACTTCTTAACAGGAACAGATGAACACGGACAAAAAATCCAAGAAAAAGCGAAAGAAGCAGGCGTTTCTGAAATTGAATTCGTCGATAAAATTATTTTCGGCATTCAAGACCTTTGGAAAAAGCTAGACATCTCTTATGATGACTTCATTCGTACAACACAACCACGCCATACAAAAGCCGTTCAAAAGATTTTCCAAAAATTAGTGGACAATGGCGATATTTACCTTGGTGAATACGAAGGTTGGTATTCAGTATCAGACGAAGAGTACTTCACTGAGTCTCAATTAGTCGAAGTATACCGCGATGCCGAAGGAAATATGATTGGTGGGGTTGCGCCAAGTGGACACGAAGTAGAACTCGTTAAAGAAGAATCTTACTTCTTCAGAATGAGCAAATACGCAGACCGCTTATTGCAATACTATGAAGAACACCCAGATTTCATCCAACCAGAATCTCGTAAAAATGAAATGATTAATAACTTCATCAAACCAGGCTTTAGAAGACTTAGCCGTTTCACGTACATCATTTGACTGGGGAATTCCAGTGCCAAACGATCCCAAAACACGTGGTTTACGTATGGATTGATGCGTTATCGAACTACATTACAGCGCTAGGATATGGTAGCGACGATGAAACATTATTCAACCGCTACTGGCCTGCAGATGTGCATTTTATCGGAAAAGAAATCGTTCGTTTCCATACGATTTACTGGCCAATTATGTTAATGGCATTAGATTTACCATTACCGAAGAAAATCTTCGCACACGGCTGGTTATTGATGAAAGACGGTAAAATGTCTAAATCAAAAGGGAACGTCGTAGACCCTAACACATTAATCGAACGTTACGGCTTAGATGCACTTCGTTACTATTTATTACGTGAAGTGCCATTCGGTTCTGACGGAATCTTCACTCCAGAATCATTCGTAGAACGTATTAACTATGACTTAGCCAATGACTTAGGAAACTTATTAAACCGTACTGTTGCGATGATTAATAAGTATTTCGATGGAACCATTCCTGCACACACTGCACCGGTTTCAACATTTGACCAAGAATTAGTCGATGCTTCAAAAGAGATGATTGTGGAAGTCGAAGAAGCAATGGAAAACATGCAATTCTCAGTGGCTCTTGCAGCAATCTGGAAATTCGTTTCTCGTACAAATAAATATATCGACGAAACAACTCCATGGGCAGCTGTGAAAGACGAAGCACGCCAAGAAGAATTAGCACGTACAATGAACTACTTAGCAGAAAGCTTACGTATCATTGCCGTTGCCTTACAACCATTCTTGACAGAAACTCCAGGAGAAATCTTGGCACAATTAGGAATTACAGATAGTGCGTTAATGGATTACCCTTCATTACACACATTTGGCGTGATTCCTGAAGGAACTAAAGTGGTTGAAAAAGGACAACCAATCTTCCCACGTTTAGACGTTGAAGAAGAAGTTGCCTATATTCAAGCGAAAATGGGTGGAGCACCAGTCGAAGAAGAAAACACAGACTGGAACCCAGAAGAAGTGGAACTTTCAAGCGAAAAAGAAAGCATCAAATATGACGACTTCGATAAGATTGAATTGAAAGTCGCAGAAGTCATCGAATGCGGACCAGTGGAAGGGGCAGACAAATTGCTTCAATTCCGCTTAGATGCTGGAGATGCGGGCGGTCACCGTCAAATCCTTTCTGGTATCGCAGAATGGTATCCAGATCCCTAGCGTGTTCGTTGGTAAGAAAGTCGTCATCGTTGCGAACTTGAAACCACGTAAAATGCGTGGACAAATCAGCCAAGGAATGATTCTTTCGGCTGAAAAAGATGGCGTCCTACAAGTGGTGTTTGCACCAGAAGGAATGCCAAACGGGTCAACCGTAGCTTAATTAAATCAAACGAGAGCGCGACCCTTCGAATGCGAAGAAAGGCATTTGAAGGGTTGTCTATTTTAAAGGAGTTAACTATATGAAAAAAGGTTTATTAACAGGGTTACTACTCTTTGGATTTTTCTTTGGAGCAGGAAACCTCATTTTCCCACCAACATTAGGATATCAATCAGCTGATCAACTTTGGCCAGCAGTTATCGGATTTATCGTTTCTGGGGTCGGTCTTGCGATTGGAACCCTTTTAATCGGAACGGTCATTAATGGTGGGTTTAAGAAAGAGTTGGACGAAAAGATTCATCCGATTTTCTCATTGGCATATTTAATTGCATTATATTTGGCAATTGGACCATTCTTTGCGATTCCACGTACAGCAACGGTATCCTATAATATCGGGGTAGCACCGTTTCTACCTGATTCAAAATCAGGACTTATTATTTACGCAGCGATTTACTTTGCGGTAGCCTTCTACTTGGCATATAACCGTTCATCACTATTATCAAGCATCGGTAAAATCTTAACACCGATTTTTGCAGGGTTAATTTTAATCTTAGTAGTCGTTGGAGCGTTCAAGTATGGACAAATGACTCCTGAATTAGCTGGGCAAACAGAATTGACAGCAGCGAAAGCTTTCGGGAATGGCTTTATCGAAGGATATAACACACTCGACGCCTTAGCAGCGGTAGCTTTCTCAGTTGTTGCTGTGAACACGTTAAAAGAGTTCCATTTCAGCTCTAAGAAAGAGTACGAGAAAACAATCATGAGCGTTGGCGTTGTAACAGCAATTGGATTCAGCGTATTGTATATCGGACTAGCATTCCTTGGAAATCATTTCAACGTGGCAAGTGCCTTAGCAAAAGATGCAGATTTAAACGTTGGTTCATACGTGTTAACAATGGCTTCACGCGAGTTATTTGGTACATTCGGGCAAGCCTTCTTAGCGGTGATGGTAGTGATTACCTGCTTAACAACAACTGTTGGGCTTATCGTATCTGTAGGGGAGTTCTTCGAAGAAACATTCCCACGCTTCTCTTATAAAGTGTATGCGACTGTATTTACCTTAATCGGATTTGGTGTGGCAACGCTTGGTCTTCAAACGATTATCACCTTCTCACTACCAGTATTGATGATTTTATATCCAATTACAGTGGTGATTGCGTTCTTCGTATTAGTGAATAAGAAAGTGGCGTTCTCTAAGAGAGGAATGCAGCTAACAGTGGCGTTGACGACGATTATTTCAACGGTTTCAAGTTTAGCTTCTGCGTTGAAATTAGAAGGATTAGCAAAAGCATTGGAAATTCTTCCGTTACAAGGGTTGTCGCTTGGATGGATGGGACCGGCGATTGTTGGTATTTTAATCGCGCTCATCTTACCTGACAAGATCAAAGGCGAAGCATTCGACTTCGAAGCATTTCAAACAAAATAAAAGGTAACTTTACTAGGTGATTACTGCGTATCCCTACGGGAATTTTCATAGTAGCGGTAACGTTGCACCGGTTCGAGCCTCTTCGAGTCTCTCACCTTTAAAGCCTCAAAGCGGACGTACGGATTAAAAATCCTACGTCCGCTTATTCGTTTTAATGCTTAGCCACGTTACTGCTACTATAAATCTCCTAGGATACTTCGTAATCACTATCTAGTTTGTGGCTTTTATTTTGTTGAAATGCTTTGAACTCTTCAAGAAGTGGAGCGATACAAACAGGGAAGGTGCTCTATACAAAAAGAAACTCCGGCTGGGATTCCAGTCGGAGTTTTTGCATGCTAAAGGGCTTCGATAAAGCGCTCAGAGTGAGTTTGCCACATATCGGGATTGAAGCGAGCGATTTCAGGAATGAGAATCATGTGGTAGAGTCGGACCGTGCTTCCGTCTTTGACCTCATAGGAGTACTCGTATAAAAAACCAATCCGTTTGGCGAAGTCGCAAGAGTCTGTGTGCGTACTTTCTACTTTTAAATAGAGCTCTGAGATGCCCTGCTCAATAAGGTACGGATGTAATAATTGAAAGGCTTCAATTAAAATGTCACGATGCCAATATTCTTCGAGCAGCGCGAAATCCATTAGATGACTTTGGTCTGTGGAGACTTTCATAAAGCCAATTGGCAGGTCGTAATTCTTCATTTCAATGATAAAAAAGTACGGGTCGTTGTCCATTAGTTGTGTATAAAAGTTCTCTGCATTTAAATGAGACGTTGCAGATACCCATGGAAGATTTGACGTTGCTAGAGGGTCCGTTAGCAAAGCCGCTACAATCTCCATGTCAGTTTCGTGAAAGGGCCTTAGAGAGATACGTTGTGATGCTAGTGTAGGTAAGTTCATAATCGCTACCCCCTTTCTCTACCTGCATTATAGTTCTAAAAAATAGGAAAGTAAAGAGGAAGAATTGCGTTTACAACAATAATGAAAAGGGTTCCGAAATTCTATGCAAATACAAGAAAAAATCCTAATTCTATGATAGAAGCTGTCAAATTTTGCCGTCATTTTTTATCGTGACTTTTGTCATGGTGAGTCGTGACGGACGGGCCTACTGAGTGACCTTCGTTTTTGTTAAAGTAGAATCATCAAGAACAACACATGGAGGCAAACATGATTACAGTAGAAAAAATTACAAAGCGTTTTGGAAACAAGACAGCATTAAACCAAATTCAATTTAACGTTCATAAAGGAGAAATCTTCGGGTTCTTAGGACCGAGTGGAGCAGGGAAAACAACCCTCATCAATATCTTAACGGGTCAACTAAAAGCCGATGAAGGAACGACACAACTCCTAGGGAAAGACACAAAGGACCTTACTCCTGAAGATTTAGCGCATATCGGTCTCGTAGGAGATTCAAGTGGTTACTACGAAAAACTAAGTCTCGAGAAGAATTTAATCGTCTACGCGAAGATTTACGGATTACCAAATAGCCGCGTCGATGAAGTGCTTGAACAAGTTGGATTACTAGAAAGTAAGAAGACAATCGCGGAAAAACTTTCAACAGGGATGCGTCAACGAATGTTTCTAGCAAGAGCGCTCTTAAACAGACCAGAGTTACTCTTCCTAGACGAACCAACGAGTGGGCTAGACCCAATGACTTCTAAGAAGATTCACCGTCTGTTGGAGGAACTAAAAGCAGCGGGCACAACGATTTTCCTAACGACACACGACATGGTCGAAGCCACAGAGATGTGTGATCGCATTTCCCTACTAAACCAAGGGGACCTAGTGGAAATCGGAACACCACGAGATATTATTCAAAAATACAATAAAGAAAAACGAGTGAAAGTGACATTCATGGACCACAGCGAACAAGTGATGGCTTTTGAAGAGTTAAAAGACCAAGACATGAGCCAAGTGGAATTGATTCACTCAATGGAACCAACGTTAGAAGACATCTTTATTCAATTGACAGGAGAGAAATTAAATGATTAAAAGAATTAGCGCCTTAATTTGGCTACGTACACAAATGATTTTAAGCAATGGAGCAATGTTATTCCAAATCGTATTCCCATATGGAATGTTACTAGCATACGACCACTTCATGAACAAAGACGGCAACCCACAAACAGCCGTACAAATCCTATTCATGATGATTCCGCTAGCGCTTAGCTTATCAGTCGGATCAATGATTACAATTATGCTTGCTGAAGAAAAGGAAAAGAAAAACTTGAAAACTCTCTTCTTAAGCGGCATTCACTCAGTAGAATACTTAATTTCAATCTTATTCTACCCAGTAGTTTTAGCATTAATTACGATTGTAAGTTTCCCAATGATTGTTAAAGCGGATCTCTCAGGACGTTGGATGGAATATGGTGCAATCGTTGCGAGTGTGGCTATCTGTGTGATTTTACTCAACTTATTAGTGGGTGCTTTGACAGATACGCAAGCAAAAGCGCAAGTAAATGGTGCGATTCCGATGATGGGGATTGCGTTCTTACCAATGTTCTCAATGTTAAGCGATGCGGTATCAAAAGTGACACACTATACATTCATGGGGAACTTTGTGGATTTCTTTACCAAAAACGATTTCGCCTTAACAGCCCAAAACTTCATCGTCCCTGGTGTATGGATTGTGGTGCTACTCGTCTTAAATTTCTTCTTCTTAAAACCTAAAGCAAAGAACTAATGCAAAATAAAAATAAAGCGTGAAAATATTAAAGGCAGAGGATTACTTCGAATCCTTATGGATTCTTTTATAAAAGCTATAACGGGGCACCGGTTCGAGCCTATAGTCTCTCACCTTTAAAGATTCAAAGCAGGAGTACGTCCTCAAGTGGACTACTCCTGCTAATTCACTTTTAATGTTTATTCCCGTTACAGCTATTATAAAATCCGTAAGGTTCTCCGTAATTTTAAGGATACGAGACATCGCGCTCAGAAATGGAACGTTGGACCGGAACAACGCAAAGGACTCGAGACGAGTCGTGCGGATGTTTCGGGAAACGCTCGCCATTTCTGCGATGACGAGTTCAACTACAAATTATGTGAAAGCTTCTAGCGATGGTGCTTTTGAGAGTTAAGGCTCCATAGACCACTAGGACTTCGAGTTGAAAACAAGTAAAAAAATGCCGATTTAATCGTATTTCCTCCAGAGGGTGTGGCCTTTTTGGAGGATTTTTTTGAGCAAAAATAGTATAAGAAGAGAGCAAGATGTAACATTTTTTTGTTACGTAACAAAAATGTTACACTCAAGAAAAAAACGGAGGTGTATTTATGAGGTATAAACGCGAATTTTCAGAGGAGAACTTTGAAGAGTTAATGGGATTGCCGTATGGGAGAATGGTAAAAGCGGCTGCGATTCTGCAACTGATTGAAGAAGAAGGTGTGACTCCTGAGATGATCGAAAAATGGGGGAGATTCGATGAAGAAGAAGGAATCATGTATTTGGTCTTTGAAGCAGAAGATATTACGGAAGGGGTGAATGGCAGTGACTTCCTTAAGAACAGAGAAATTCTCGATTATTGCCTCCCGCTATCCGAACTTTAAAGAGGATTTGGCGAAAGAATTAGCACGACATCGGGCATCACTACGCATTATTAAACTTCGTATGGAAAGCAATACAACCAGAGAGGAATATGCAAAGAAAGTAGGATTTAACCGTACAGCGCTGGCAAGGTTGGAGCGTGGGAAAGGAATGCCTAACCTATCGACGCTGATTGAACTAGCGCACCAAAATGGGTATGAGGTGGATATTCAGCTCAAACCGTTTGGATATTAAAAAACTGAATTGGCTACTCTGACTCTTGTTGGAGTAGCCTTTTTATTTCCACTAAAAGACGGTATAATAAACGTGATAAACTCTGGAGGAACAGAAATGAAGAAAAACGAATTTTATACAGTGACGATTGAAGATTTAACGCATGAAGGACTGGGCGTTGGGAAGCACAATGGATTCCCGCTATTTATCGAAAATAGTATTCCCGGAGAAGTCGTTCGCGTGAAGACGATGAAGATTGGAAAAAGTTATGGCTACGCGCGTGTGGAGGAGTGGCTGGAAGTGAGCCCGAACCGTGTTGAGGTGAAAGACGCCCTTGGAACACGTGTGGGAACAATGCCGCTGCAACATATGACGTATGAGAGCCAGCTGGCCTTCAAGCAGCAACAAGTGAAAAATGTGATGACGAAAATCGCGAAGATGCCAGATTTAGAAGTACGTCCAACGCTTGGAATGGAGACTGCGCTGGGCTACCGAAACAAGGCGCAAATTCCAGTGCGTACGGTAGACGGTCTGTTGACGACAGGCTTCTTCAAGAAGAACTCGCATGACTTAATTCCGATGGAAGATTTTCATATTCAAGACCCTGAAATCGACCGCTTGATCGTGGCGGTGCGTGATATTTTAAGAAAGTATCCAGTGGGGGCGTACGATGAAGCGAACCATACTGGCGACTTGAAGCATATTATCGTGCGACGAGGACTCCGTACGAAGCAAGTGATGATTATTTTCGTGACGAGAACAAAGGTGTTGCCACAAGCGGAGGCGATTGTCAGAGACATTACGGCAGCGCATCCGGAAGTCGTGTCTATCGTGCAAAACATCCAACCAAAGCCAACGAACGTCATCATGGGACGTGAGACGAAGGTGCTATTCGGGGAAGACGTGTACGAAGAGAAGTTGTTCGAATTCACGTTCAAGATTAGCGCGCGTTCGTTCTTCCAAGTGAATACCGTGCAAACTGAAGTACTTTATCAACAAGCCATCGACGCTGCGGATTTGAAGGGCGGCGAGACCGTCGTGGATGCGTATTGCGGTATCGGGACGATGAGCTTGGCCTTTGCCCGCGATGCTAAGAAAGTCTATGCCATGGAAATTGTGGATGATGCGATTGTGATGGCGAAGGAAAATGCGAAACTGAATGGTGTGACGAAATGTGCACTTTTGAAACGGGTGCGGCTGAGAAAATTATGCCACGCTGGAAGGAAGAAGGCATTCAGCCAGATGTCATTGTGGTGGATCCACCGCGCAAAGGACTCGATCTTGCCTTTATCGAAGCGGCGTGTGAAACTAGCCCAGAACGTATCGTGTATGTGAGCTGTAACCCAGCAACACTCGCTCGTGACCTTGTACACTTCAAGGGACGTGGGTACGAGGCGCAGTACGTGCAACCCGTGGATATGTTTCCAATGACTGCGCACGTTGAGGCGGTAGTATTAATGTCAAGGGTTGATAAATAAGAGTGTAATAAGATAAGTAAATAAAGGCTTTCCGTGATTTGAGGTCTGGTTTTAAGCCGGAAGGATAATCACGGTTTTTTGTTTTGAGGGAAGATATCCGAAATTGGGGAATTTGAAAAGTAATCAGCCGATACGGTTATTGATTTGGTGAGTTGATAAGATGGTTGACTAAATAATGGTGAGTTGATAAGATGATTGGCAAAGTTTCTTCGTAACATTGAACTGCTTACTATTCTAAATATTTATCAAATCGGGATTTTTAATACTTGAAAAAACAATGCCTTTATTGTATAACATAAACACCTGATGGAGGTGTAATTATGCACGTAGGATATAGAGAGGATCTGGCAGGAAAAAAATGGCAAAAGTAGATGAAGCTATTGCACTTTTTGATAAAGCTCGATATAACGGCTATGATGCTCCTGCGCTATATGATTCTTATGCTAAAAGCTTATCGAAAAAAATTAAGGATTACGATAATGAAATTCTCATTCTTGATGAAGGAATTATGCGTAAAAACACGGCACGATGTTGGTACTTTAGCGGCTCGTAGGGATAAGGCAATTAAGCTATTATTTGCTAAACAAGAGGCAGAGCGGATAGCTAAGGAAAAAAATCTGATTTTTCTAAAAAGCGAACAAAAAGAGGATATTTAGAGGTTCAAAACGAAGTTAATAAGTTAATATAAAAAAATATACTAAGACTACGGAGTAAAAATCTGTAGGCTTATTTTTTTATGGTATAATAAATATAAATTAGAATTTATAGGATAAAAACATGGTAAAAGTAAAAAAATAACAAGATAAAAACATACATTCTATCAGCAATAACATTAATATGGCTAGCAGTTTCCATGATACTTTTATATATAAAAAGTAGGACTGGTTATAGAATATTAATTGATTTCTTTGGGTTACAATTAAGGCAAGAAGATGTCCTATTTATTCTTTTACTGATGATTGTAGCTTGGCTTATCTTTTTTCTAAAGCTATTTTGGAAGAAATATTCTAGTAACATTGCTAGAGTTATTCTGGTAACAGGCTGGATTTTATTAATTGCAGGATTCTTATTTGGGTCTTTAATTTTTTTAGGTGGTCATCTTGTAAGTACCTACTATACTTTTATTTCCCCTGATAAAAAACATACGCTAGTAGTTGATGAGGCTTCGTTCTTGCTTTTGTCAAATGTAAGTTTATTTGAAAGGATAAATCCTTTATTTATTAAAGATTTAGGCGCAGAAACCTCGCTCGATGATGGATTTTCACCAATTTCAGCAGGTAAGTACTGGATAAAGTGGGATGGAAATAGGGTTAGCCTTGCGATGTTGGATGAACTTGGGACTGGGACATGGGATGTAGTAAAAGTTTCCTTAGGAGATAGTGATAGGAATGTTCAACATGATAATTTAGACTCTGAGGGCAAGCCTATTGTCTATGAGGAAAATTATTCTCCTACGCTTCCTGCGAAAGATACCATTCATAAACCACTAACTAAACAAGAAATATTAGATAGTTTATCTCTTGAAAATGCTATCATAATACCAAATTCTAACTATGGACTTATAGAGGTTGATAGGGCTATGGCTAGAAGTCTATGGTATTTTGTAAGAATTGAGGAAAATAGGATGATTTATATTTCTGATGCTCCGGATACATCTCCTAAAGTTGAGGGAGAAATTGATTCTGAAGGAAAAATACATTTAAGATTTACGGATATTAATAATAATCAAACCAATTATGAATCTTTAAACCAGGGAAAGACTTGGAAAAATGCTCATAAGTTTTGGGGTAACATGGATTAAAATCGGTGTAGACAAATGCAAATTTTGGAGGTATAGATTATGGCTTCAAGTAAAGAGTATTTAGATTTCATTTTAGAACAACTATCCGAGTTGGAAGAAATAACATATAGATCAATGATGGGCGAATATATTGTTTATTATCGTGGAAAAATTGTTGGTGGGATTTATGATGATAGGTTTTTAGTGAAGCCTGTTAAATCTGCAATAGCATATATGCCAAATGCAAAATATGAATTGCCGTATGATGGAGCAAAGGAAATGCTATTGGTAGATGATGTTGATAACAAAGAATTTTTAACTGGCTTATTCAATTCAATGTATGATGAGTTGCCTGCACCAAAACCAAAGAAATAATCGAATTTGAGGGGGCTTAAAATGCTTGAGATAAAAGAAACAATGATTGAGAATATCAAATGTGTTCAGCAGCTCTGGGCTGATGGGGATGTCATGAAGTTCGTCGGTTTTCCGGACGGCTTACATCAAACAGATGAAGGAATGCAAAATTGGTTTCGGTGGATTAAATCGAACAGACCGACTTTAAACCACTATTCAATTTTTGAAGACGGGAAATACTGCGGAGAAGCGTTCTATGAAATCGACGCAGAGCATCGAAGCGCTGCTCTGGACATAAAATTGTTTGGATTTGCACGGGGATGTGGAATTGCAACGGCCGGGCTCTCCCATGCGATCAAAGAAGCGTTCCTAAACGGTGCAGAGATTGTATGGGTCGATCCGAATCCGGAAAACATGAAAGCAATCGCGTTGTATGAGAGTCTTGGTTTTCAGCAGAAAGACTTTCCGGAGTACCTGATTTCCGAGGATGAGAAGAAAACTTCAATCTATATGGAACTTCGCAAAAACTGATTCTATACGCAAATTCCAGTTTGTGGAGGTACCCCTTTTTAATGATAACCTTATGTTATTGTTAAAAAGTATGTGGATATGTTTTTCATGACCGCGCATTTTGAGGCGGTATCACTTCTTGTACGAGCTGAGGCATCAACAAAGTAAAAATTGAGTATATTGATATTTCCAGCACCAGATGGAGGGGAAACGATGCATCATATTGAGATTTATGTAAGTAATTTAGAGAAAACCAAGGAATTTTATTCTTGGATACTTAGCATTTTAGGTTTTGAGTTGTTTCAAGAATGGAAAGACGGATTTTTCCTATAAAAAGGACGAATTTTTATATTGTTTTTTTGTACAGACAAAAGAAAAGTATCTTAATAACGGATATAATAGATGTAATATCGGCTTGAATCATCTTGCTTTTTCGTTGTCAAACTAAGGATAAAAATCAACCAAATTAGGAAGAATCTTATTCAGAGAAATATAGTTTTGCTTTTTATGATGATCAATATCCATATGCCGGTGGTGCTGAACATTATGCAGTCTATTTCGAAGATCCAGATAGGATTAAAAATAGAAATTTGCTTAGATTAACTTAAAAATTTTCAGTAATAATTATCAATGTTAAATTTCAGTTTATAGCTATGTTTCCACATATAGACAGGTTCAATTGATTCATGTTGAGGATATGTCACTATTTGTATGAACTTAGACAGGAGAATAAAAATAATGGAGATTTTTGGAAAATTAATCCTATTTCGGTAAAAAGAATGACTGAACTACTATTTGATTATCTTATAATCATAACTTACTTGGGTATTCTGTTTCTTTGCGCTATAACTTATTACTACATTGTTTTTTTAATGGTGTACCAATGCAAACAGAATTTCAGGCGCAGACTCTTACATTTTTATCAGTGTTCTGCCAATCATGCTTTATTTCACATTTTTGGATTATGCAAAAAATGGAAGTTTTGGGAAATCAAAAGCAGGGCTTCATCTGGTCTATCAGAAAAAAACAATTCAGGCCAGTTTTGTTAGAAATCTCATTAAATTTTTACCTTGGCAATTAGGGCATATGGGAACTATTCATGGAGTCTATAGTGATTTTTGATCTAATATCCATTATCCTCTCGTCTATAGCAACTTTACTTGCACTGTTGTTACTGGCGATGGCAATTTTTAGGAAAGATAAAAGGCATCTAGGAGATTTTCTAGCTCATACACAGGTCCAGTTAGAGGGTGACAACAAGTGATTTATCTTAATCGTTTAAAAAAAGTGAATGAAAATTGTTTCATAGAGTATCATAACCAATCCGATAAGGTTTTTGAAAGTCTAGATACCAAAGAAGGCACTTTAATCTGTTGCCATCAATCTCAGAAAAACAACTTAACTTGGTTTGTTTATCGAAAAAGTGGTCATGAAATTCGGATTGCAGTGAGAGACGAAAAGAATATTCAAAATTCCTATTTAGATTTGGAAGATTGCTTTCTTAATTCTGAAGTAACTTTTAAGGGTTTCTCTGATAATAGAATCATTGTTTCATTGACAGCGGGACAGGATGGTTCACAGGACTTTTGCCTTGAGTTTTTGAATCAAGAGCTAAGTGTGAGGCATAAATTTCCACGGAATTTGGCGTATGTTTTTTCGATTGACGAGGAGAATTCGTTGTTGGTGAATTTTTACACGACTGAATTTTATAAAATATCGAATCATGATTTCCAAATAAAATCTAGTCAACGATTTCCTGTATTTGAACAGGACGGGGTATCAAACGTATGGAAGATTAACAATTCTTATGGTGTATTCTCGACAACGGAAGAAAGATGGTTTGTGTTTCATTTAAAAACATTAGAACTCGTTGATGAAATGATGCTAGATAAGTGCCAAGGAGAATACTCTGGGGTAGACACAATGATTCAGACAAGCAATCAATTGATTTTTAGATGCTATCAATACAATGAAGGAACAAAAGAAGTCGAATACATGAGTGTGGAAAAGCGTGATTTGGAGAGCATACTTGAAACAACAAGCTAGGAGGGTTATCGATGGTTATATTGGAATTGTATCAGGGTGATTATCAAAAGGATTTAGTCGTGTTTGATTCTTTAGAAGAGGGAAGAGCCTTTGTAGCGCAAATTCCGGGATATACTTTAGAAACAGAAGATGGATTTGAAGTGGAGTATGTAAATCCTAAACACTTGCCAGATTATATGGAAATTATCTTCAACGGCAACATTGTCCCTTTATCTAGGTTTTCGTTTGAACCTGAAGAAAATGTGGACATTATTTGGAAAGAGATTTCGAATCTATCGGTTAAAAACGATAAAGTGATTGAAGGAGCTACAAAAATCGATGCTTATGTCGTAAATAACGATGAAGTGAAAGCCTATGTCGAAGCCAGAGAATCAAACTTCCGCAAGGCAAAAGCATTCCTAGAAAACACAGGGTATGAAGTTGACAGAAGCTTTTTTGGAAGTGAAGACGGTGAAGCGATTCTCTACAGAAAACGCGGCACCGAAGATTGGCACTTCTTATGCCACTTAGACCCGCTATTTGTAGAGATTGAAGATGTAGAGGGATATGTGAAAGAAGAAATTCAATCGTTCAGCTAATGTCCGTTGCAAAGGCATGGCGTGGTTGTACGAGTTGAAATTAAAGGAGCACAATAAGTGAAAGCATTAATTGTTTTAGATTGTCAAAAAGGAATGTTAGCTAGAGGGGATTTTGACCTGCTCAGAGAGAATATTTTGAAGTTACAGGAGATGTTCAAGGCGAGCGGAGACCTCATTATTCATACGCGTCATATTGATGAGAATGAAGAGAGTATTATTTACAATGGCGACGAGCGAGGAGAGCTTGACGAAGAGCTTTCTGCGGATGCGGATTTTATCGTGGAGAAAGACTCGCCAAATATTTTCCAGAGCGAAGAGTTGAAGGCGATTCTTGCGAACCATCCGGTAGATGAAGTGGTGATTACAGGACTGAACGCAGAATATTGCTGCTTATTTCTGCCATTATCGCGTCAGACAGAGGCTATAAGGTGACTTACATTGAAGATGCAACGGGAAGCGTTAATGACGGCGACACTTATGAAATGCCAGGGCTAGACCTTGTGGACTTCGTTGGCTGCGTCTTGGATTGGTCTGGGCAAGTCGAGGTTCTATACTTCGATGAGTTCAAAGAGAGAGGGTAAATCTTTCGGGAAAAAGGAGAATCAGATGGTTGAATGTAAAGTGAATATCGTAGAGGCATTCGACCTTAATCAGTTTCCAGGTTGGTGCAAGGCGATTCTGATGGATGCGAACGGAGTGAGGCATGCTTTCGTGGACAAGCTTCCAGTGTTTGGCTTGGAAGAAGCGGAAGTAAGGAGTCTTCCGGTTGAAAAAGTGATCGCTGTTGAAGTAGTCCGTGACTTAGGGGACGTCGTTGAAATTGATACGTCAGTACCAAATGGACTTGAAACAGAAGACGGCAACAGTCGCTTTGTGGTCCCGAAAGAGTCGATAAAGGAACGATAAATAGAATAGAAATCAGAAGCAGGTAAAGTAAAATTTGTCTGCTTTTTCGTGTGTTTGAACAAATTATCCCTTAAAAATGGATGTATTTTAAGGGATAATTATAAAATATCGATGTTTTATTTCTAAAGCAAACTGGGGTCCCGTCAAAGGGCTCCGGTATTTTTTTACTTAATGATGGAAAGTAAAGCTTTGACATTTTGTTAGAAAATAATTATATTGTATGTAAAGTAAACTTTCCATCTTGAGAGGTGATGTGATGTGAAAAATAGACTTGAGGAAATTCGAAAGGCAAAAGGAATCACACAAGAAGAACTTGCGAATGAGCTTGAAGTGTCTAGGCAGACGGTGGGATCTTTAGAGAACGGAAGGTATAACCCGTCCATTATATTGGCATTTAAAATAGCAAGGTTCTTTGAGGTGTCCATTGAAGAAATATTTATTTATGAGGAGGGTCAACATGAAGACGAATAAATTGTGGTATCTAGGATATATAGTAGGGATTTGTAGTTTACTGGCAATATTTACACTTAACTTGAATGAAGTGGTTAGAGCGTTATTGAGTTTTGTGTATGCCATTAGTGTATCTGTTTCACTTGTACAACTCACACACTATAGACTATTGGAAAAGGATCGTGATTACAAAATTAGTATGAATGATGAACGGAATGAAAAAATCAGAGATAAAGTCAATGCAACGATGTCTCCAATTCTAATGCTTCTGATGGAACTTATTGCACTTATCTGTATTGCAGTAGAGGCATATATACCGGCAGCTCTTTTAGCAATTTCTGTGTGTTGTTCTCCTGTTATCATGCTTTTTATTAGCAAGTATTACGAGCAAAAATATTAAATCTTTGTCGAAAAAGACCCGAAGAATATGCAGTTTGCCATTGAAGCAGAATAGAGAACATGAGATAATGGGCTAAGACAGTCATTTTGATAGAAGATATAAATATTTTTGTAACCGTAATCATATACGAGTTGCGACTTTGGAGGAACGATATGGATTATCAAGCAGTACGAAAAAAATATACGCTCTATACGAGATGCGCGGGGATTTTGACAATGGCCCTTATTCTTTGTGCCACGTTCGCAGTCAGTGACATTCCGATGAGAACAGGGGGCGTCCTTGTGATTGTCGCCGCATTAGCCCTTGCCATCTATGTGATTAATAAATGGTATTTAAGCACTGTGGCGAAATTGCTGCATGTGGATTTGGATTTTACATCGTGGGAACAATATATCGAGACGAATAAAGAGGCCAAAAGAGCGGTCCTCCGATTAGACGCGGCAACGTCGGAAGTGACCTTGGCGCACATGACAGGGACTTCGCGACGGCGATTAGAAAGGCTAAAGAAATCTTGAGTCGGGACGGACTTCAAGCGCAATATCGAAATGTCTTACAAAGCTATCTAATCCGCTCCGTTGTATTGAGCCAGCCGGAGTTGAGCCGAGAAGAGTTGGATTCGATGGTTGCGGAACTGACGATCACAGACCCTACGCTGGCCGAAAAGACGCAAAAGATGAGTGTGGCTCTCTATGACTTAACGATTGCGCACGAGAGCAACGACTACTTCGAAACGTTAACGAACGAATACAAGTACCCACAGCTAGAAATCATCTACTACAAGGCGTTGAATGCTGCGATTAAAGGAGAAACAGAGCGAGCAACTGAGCTACTTGGCCAGTTTGCCGGTGAAGATGAGAGATTGTATGTGGTGAGGATGGGGAAAGAACTTTTAGAAAGAACTGTATAAATGATTACCAATAGTTAAAGGAGAAACATATGAATGAATTTAAAATAGTCTTAGATGAAAATTTCGGGACATATGTAACTATTCCAGAAGCAACTAGAAAAGTATGGTTAGAGGTATCAGATGATTTAGAAATATCTGAATTTACAACGAATCTTCCAAACAGCTATGAAACCAAGATACATGAATTGTTAGAAAAATCAGGAGTGTGGTTTTATAAAGCAGAAGAGAAAGTTTTTCAAGAGTTTGGCGAAAAAATACCTTTAGAATTACTTGGAATACATTTGTTATCCGAAGATCATGAACCAGATTTTATTTTTGGACTTGTTTTTGGTTCTCCCAGAGAATCGGAGCATGGAATTGGCTTAAAAATGTCATTAAATACAATGGATATTATTGATTATGGCGATGCAGAGGTTGCTTATTTTTAGTTTTGCATAGTCATTATCTATTAACAACAACAAACCGGAGCCCTGTAAAGGGCTCCGGCCTTTTCTTTTTATTTAGCAACTGCCTTCTTGTAGTACATTTCTAATCCTAGCGCTACAACTAGCAACAGTACACCTACTGGTAAGTAGAGGGTTGGATAAACTGAGCTTGTTCCGTAGATGTCGAAGACTCCTTTGAGGAAGCTGCCGAAGATGAAGGTGAGGACACCCATCTTATAGGCTGCTTGTGCGTCTTCTGATTCTAAGAAAGTTTTTCCGGTCATTTTTGCTATGAGATTTGGCACCACTCCAAGCACGAGTGGAATCATAAAGATCAAGTACATGAATGGGGAGAAGACTTGGTGGCTGAAGAATTCATACACCGTTCCAACGACCAGTGTCACCACCGTTGCGACTGTGTAGAATGTCAATCCTGTTTTCTTTTTATAAGTAGACAATGTCACTCACCTCTCTTTCTTCGATATTTCGACCATTAGTTGTCGGTTTGTTAATGATTTGTCCGTTAAAGTACATCGATGATGATCCGCCACCGTCTAAGTTATAGGCGGTAGTGACGTTTAATTCTTTCATAAATTCAGCTAATTGTTTCAACGATAATCCTTGGCTTTCGCTTGTTCGTCCGTCCGACACCACGAATACATAAGTGCTGTCGTCGACGATTCCGATGGCTGTACGCGGGTTGCTCGCCATGGCTTTCCCAACTTCGTCTGAACTATCTACGGCCACTTGTCCGTTTTCAATCAACGCTGGGCCAAATGACAAGACTTGCATCGCGCCGTTATCGACTAACTGTTGGGCTGTGATGTCGCCTTCTTTGATGATGCCGAAGCTTCCGTCTTTGTAGATGACTAAATCCTCTTGGCTAGCATTCTGGCTTTCACTTCGTAACAGTTGTCCGTTCCGAACCACGTATCCAGCATCTCTAGCCCCGTAGTAGTCACCGTTAATCGCAAGAACAGCATTCACGCTTTAGCGGTTGTCGAAGTCTTCGCGACTACGTTTCTGCCGTAGGTTTCATTGGCCAAGGCGGTTTTAATTGACGCGTTCCCTTTAATTTTCACCGTTGCGACGTGGATTTGCGTGTTATTTCGCTCGTACGTGTCAATCGTGATGGACTTCGTATCGTCCTCGTAGGCAGTCGCCGTGCTCACGGTTGGCGTTGTAGAAGTGCCCGTGCTACTAGAGCTACTTGAGTTCCCTGACGTTCCCGTGCCGCTTGCCCTCGTTCCTGAGGCTGTGTTCGTTGCCGCTGCCGTTTCGTTACTGAACTTTGCCAGGCTCTTTGAGATGAAGAGCGTATCGGCGATGACCATCCCTGAAGCCCCGATGAGGACTGCCGTATAAGCGGTCGTTAAGATTTTTCTAAGTGATTTTCCTTTTTTGTTATTTGACATAATGCACACCTTTCTCTTGTCCAAAAATCAGTTTCTTTTGTACAAACCAGTTAAAGAAGAACATCCCGATTTCGGTGATGATTTTACCAACGAGTGGTCCGATGCCAAGTCCGTAGCTAAGTCCCATTAAAATTAAAGTGTTCAGCGTTAATGAGAAGCTGGCCAGTAGGATATAGCCGCCAAGTTCTTTGAAAACTGGTTTGTCGCTAGCGAATACGAACTTCTTATTCACGAAGAAGTTGAATCCTGCACTAATCACCCTTGCGACGACGTTAGCGGTCACGAGTGATACGCCTATAAAAATCTGGAAGGCGTAGAGGGTGTAGTCTAGAAAAAAAGAGAGGATTGATGATAGGGCGAATTGGAAAATCTCTTTGTAGATTCTGAATGAATCACGAAGAGGATTAAAATGTGAGCCCTCATTTTTGTTCTCGTAAATGGTTTGAATTTCTAGCTCGCAGAATGGGCGTTTTTCTTTTGCCCACACCATCAACACATTCATTTCGTATTCGAAACGTGATCCTGAGATTTCAAGCATTTTTTCTAAATGGGTGCTTGAGAATCCACGGAGGCCAGTTTGCGTATCGCTAATTTTCGTTCCGCTTGTGAGTTCGAAAATTTTCAAGGTGATTTTGTTTCCGACACGACTTCTCAGTGGGACGTGGGTTCCGTCGAAGTTTCGAACGCCGAGTACGAGGCTGTCTTTCTCAAGGGCTGCCCTGGTGGCGATACGCATGATGTCTTCAGGGCTGTGTTGTCCGTCTGAGTCTGCCGTTACGATTGCTACTTCCTCGCCTGCGTACGCTTCTTGAATATAGCGATAAGCTGTTTTTTAGTCCTTCGCCTTTTTCCTTTATTTTCAGGATGCGTTAAAACGGTCGCTCCTGTTAGTTGGTTGAAGATAGGAAGATAGTTCTCCCTGCTACCATCATCGACAACGACTACTTCTAAGTCTTTGGCGATTAGTTGCCCTGTTAAAGTGATTAATTTTTCCTCTGGTTCATATGAAGGGATAATTACGATAGTTTTCATTGTTTGTCACCGCTCGCCTGGTGGGGGGAGCTTCTCCTTTCCGTTTGGATAACTATACTTTGCACCATGAACTTAAAACTTACTTAAAAGCGGTGGAAAAAAATAAAAAAGCTCGGTAAGATAGAGATAGAATGACAACTCATCAATAAAGAAAGGGTAGAAGTCGATGTCTAAAAAAGGGAAAATTCTAGTGGGTGCGCTGATTCTAATCGGAGTCATCTTGGTAGAGCTTAGTATGTATGTTGTACCGTTTATGGAAGAAATCAAAGCATTAGAAGCTCCAGTTTTTGTTGTTGGTGTCTTGTTAATAGCTGGAGCATTGTGGGCTCTTACAAAGAGTATGAAAAGTCAAAGCGAAGAAAGGTAGAAAGGAGGCGCGACGATGGCAATGATAGAATTTGGAGCGGGATTAGGGGTTCCACTCATATTCCAGGTGGCTGTAGGATTCATTGCGACATGTGTGCTTGTCATTTTCGTTCGCCGATGGACAGCCGCAAAACAGAGTGGAGGTCCGTTTATGGCACCGTTTCATATCGCGCGGGGTATGTTTTACATTCACGTGGTATTCTGTTTCAAAAAGCGTCGGATTCCTCTTGCATCCATTCGCCGGATTACGATTGATTTCATGCGTGGTCGAAGGGGTGGCGGCAGCCGTTATGTCGTCATCATTGAACAAAAGGATGGCACCACGACCATGTTCTTCATGGGAAAAAGCAAAGCCACTGATGCGCTGCTGGAGCAGTTGCCTCAAGCTGTGAAGCGTTATCCAATACGAATTCAGAAGAACTAAGAATAAAAATAGCGTGAAGAAGAATGTTGATCATCAACATTCTTTTTTGTTACTTTGATTTAGTATATAAACGAGTAGTTTTGAAAACGCTTGACATTTAATCGTTCGAGCGGTAAGATGTAGTCGTCATAAAATGACACCGGTGTCAAATAAGTAAATATCTATTAGGTCAGAAAATATGGAGGTCATTATGAAACGTTTAGACGGCAAAAAAGTATTTGGTATTCGTAAGTTAAAAGTTGGAGTTTGCTCAATTTTGTTAGCGGTTTCTTTTGTGGGCGCACAAAATGTATTGGCAGAGGAAGTAGCCCCCTCTACGCAGTCAACTACAGAAGAAAACAAGCTAGTAACAACAACGGAGACATCACCTGAAAAAGTTCAAGAGAATGATAAAGAGGCGAAAGAAACTCCTGTTCAAAAGGATAATCAGTTAGAAACTACGGTAGAGAATGCAATTCCAAAAGAAAATGTAGAAACTCCTAAGAAAGCTGATGCCGGTGAAAAAGTAGAAGAAGTAAATAAAGATACAAATGATGAAAAACTAAATGTACCAGCTATCGCACTTCGTTCTGTATCGGAAAGAAGTGCGAATGGGGGAGAAGCTGCTCAACCTACAACTGATACTTTAAATGTTAAAGATTTCGGTGCAGTTGGGGATGGAGTTACGGATGATCATGAAGCTATGCAGGCAGCTATCGATGCTGCATCTCAAGGACTAGGTGGAGGAAAATTATATTTCCCTGAAGGAACGTATCTTGTAAAGAAAATGGTCCAATTAAAGAGTAATATCGATATTCGTTTGCATGATGATGCAACGATTGTTAACGGAATTAATTTCCAAGGTCGTCCTTCAATCGTATTTATGACGGGTCCTTTCATTAATGGAGGAGATAAGATTTTCTGGGAGCCAACAGAAAATATTAGTTTTACGGGTGGTACGATTGATATGAATGGTGCTTTGAATGAAGAAGGCACTAAACCAAAGAATTTACCGTTTATTAATTCTTCTGGTGGTTTTGCGATTGGGAATAGCTCAAATGTAACTATCCGCAATGTAACGTTTAAAGATAGTTATCAAGGGCATGCCATTCAAATTGCGGGGTCTAAAAATGTATTGGTGGATCAATCTCGTTTCTTAGGTCAAGCATTACCTAAAACGATTAAAGATAATGCGATGATTACAAAAGAGTCGATTCAGATCGAACCGATGACAAGAAAAGGATTCCCGTACGCATTAAACGAAACTGGTGTGAAGTCAGAAAATGTAACCATTCAAAATTCATACTTTGGAAAGAGTGATAAGTCCGGTGAGTTGGTAACCGCAATTGGTACGCATTATCAAGCCATTACTACTCAAAATCCTTCGAATATTAAGATTTTGAACAATCATTTCGACAACTTAGTTTATTCAGGGATTCGATTTACTGGATTCACAGATATTGTGATTAAAGATAATGTATTTGATAAAAAGACAAAGGAAGAAAGTGTTCGATACAGAGAAGATGGTGGAGCGTTAGTAAATGCCTTTAGTTACAAAAATACAGAAGATGTTCTGGACTTAAATAAGAAAGTAGTAATTACAAATAATCGATTCAATATTAAAGACCCTAAAACACAAGCAATCCGAGTAGCTAGAGATAGTGAAGAGTACTTAGGAAAAGTAAAAGATATTGAAGTAACAAACAATATCATTAATAATCAAGCTCAAGATTCTGAAGTGCCTTCAATTGAACTTCTCCGCATTAGTGATGGATTAACTGTTTCAAGGAACGTTATTAACGGCGGAAAAGATGGTATTGTCATCAATAACTCTACAGGCAGCATTACAGCAATCGGTAATTCTTTTTCAAACTTAACAGGGAACTCCATTTCATTGCTAAATTCTGGAGATTATGGAAATATTTCCGTAGTAGCTTTAGGGCTTGGGAATGCCGATATTCATACAGAAAACGGGAACTATCATGTGATTGCAAGAAATAAAAATGGGCATTATTATCTTGCAACCTACTCCGATAATCAATTAGCTAACTTAATTGACGAAGTTGGGGAAGTAATTATTCCGATTGCACAAGGGGAACGATTTGAAAGATATCTACAGTACGAATTCCGTAAGGTTGCTGAAGAAGGCAAGAAATTCGACAACCCAGCAAAAGAAGCACTCGTTCAAGCTGAAGCAAACAGAAATCAAAAAGAATTACCACAAACAGGAACGAATAGTTATTTAGGTGCTATTGCTTCCCTTGTTGGCTTAGGAGTGTTTTTTGGAGTCGGAGGAGTGAAGAAACGTCATGAAAATTAAAAGCATTTGTTCTATTCAAGGTACGGCGGTTGAAAACGAAGATGCGCTTGGTAGTTTTGGAAATTTCTTTTGGGTGATTGATGGAGCCACAGATTTATATAATGCAAAAAAATCGATTGGATATTCGGTTTCTGAAGTAACGCATTTATTGTCTAAGGTGATTGCAAAACATTGTGCAGAATCAAAAACGTTAAAAGAAATATTTTCTGAAAGTATTAAGGAGGTCCGTTCGATTATAGGGTTAGATGATTTTTAATCATGAAGAATATTGTAAACTGCCGACTTTCGCTTTTGTTTTTGCAAAATTAACAAAAACAAAACTGGAATACATGATTCTTGGAGATTGTGTCGTGCTCGTGAATGACAAAGAGATAACCGACCATCGTGTGGACCGTTTATTTGATTTAGGAAAAAACGAAATTGCACATTCAAGTAAGGACGGTGTCCAAAGAAAAACAATCTTACAAAAAATTAGAGAACTGGCCAATACGTCAAATGGATATTGGATTGGCTCGCTGGATGAATCTTGTGTGGAACATGCTATTTACGAAAGTACAGAAGTGACTAGTAATCAAATTGTATTAATGAGTGATGGCTTTTATGAGTTTTATTCTCAACACCCAGAGGATAAGTTGGAGGATTTAATTGTAATGAGAAAGCAATCACAGGAAGTCGATCCTATTTATGGAAAGAAAGATGATGCAAGTATACTAGTTGTTGATCTTTTAAAGGATTGAAGACCCTGAAATGAAGAAAATAATTGAACAACCAAATAGATTAAGAGGAGAAAATGATGCAAACAGTAATCAATAATTTGTTGAACAAGTAATTCAATCTGAGCTGTATAAACCTATGGATTACTCATATGTAAAGAATAGAATACTTGCTCTAGTCGGAGAGGAAGGAGCTAATACATCTACTAGTGAAACGGATATAAAAAAATTAAAAGATATGCTCATTGAATTAGCTGAGAAAAATGGGAAAGTAGGCCCCTTGGCAGAAGAAAAAGACTGTTTAGGCGCAGAGTTAATGAACTTTATTACTCCAATTCCAAGTGCTGTTAATGAAAATTTCTGGAGTACTTATCAAGAATCTCCTGAAAAAGCTGTAAATGATTTTTATCAGCTAAGTAAAGACAACGACTATATTAAATTATCAGCGATTGCTAAAAATATTGCATTCCGTGCAGAAACAAAATATGGACCGCTTGAGATTACGATTAATCTTTCTAAACCAGAAAAAGACCCTAAAACAATTGCAGCTGAGAAATTGATGAAAGCTTCGAATTATCCAAAATGTCTTTTGTGTATGGAAAATGAAGGGTATCAAGGAAGAGTAAACTACCCAGCTCGTGCGAATCATAGAATTATCCGAATGAAACTTGGAGATGAAGAATGGGGATTACAATATTCACCATATTCATATTTTAATGAGCATGCCATTTTTCTAAATACAAAGCATATTCCGATGGCGATTACTCCTAAAACATTTGAACAACTATTAGAAATTGTAGATATTATTCCGGGTTATTTTGCAGGATCAAACGCTGACCTCCCTATTGCAGGTGGCTCTATTTTAAGTCACAACCATTATCAAGGTGGAAAATACATTTTCCCAATGGAAGTAGCGGAATGTGAAACAACCTTCGTGTTTTCAGGATTCGAAGATATTCAAGCTGGTATTGTGAAATGGCCAATGTCTGTTCTTCGATTACGTGGTAAGAATAAACAAAGAATAGTGGAATTAGCTTCGAAGATTTTTAAAAATCATGGCAAGGGTATACCGATTTAGAGGCAGATATTATTGCTACAACTGGAGAAATTCGCACCATACAATCACTCCGATTGCTCGTGTAGTGGATGGTCAATTTGAAATGGATCTTGTTTTGAGAGATAATCACACATCAGAGTTACATCCAGATGGCGTATATCATCCTCATAAAGATGTTCAGCATATTAAAAAGGAAAATATTGGGTTAATTGAAGTGATGGGACTTGCGATTTTACCACCTCGTTTGAAAACAGAGTTAGAGGAAGTTGAGAAATATCTTTTAGGCAAAGATAACGCAATTGCAGATTATCATTTAGAATGGGCAGACCAATTAAAAGAAAAATACCCTAACGTTAAAGAAGAAGAGATTAATAGCGTAGTTCAACACGAAGTAGGACAAGTATTTGCAAGAGTTCTCGAAGATGCTGGCGTTTATAAGAATACTCCGTTTGGACATGAAGCATTTATGAGATTTGTTAAGTCGGTTGGAATTAATTAGGAGGAACCCCAAATGGCAATATTGGTGACAGGCGGAGCTGGTTATATTGGTAGCCATACCGTAGTAGAATTATTAAATTTAGGGAAGGAAGTCGTAATTGTCGATAACCTTTCGAACTCTAGCATCTTGGTATTAGATCGGATTGAAGCAATTACAGGGAAACGTCCTGCATTTTACGAATTAGATGTTTGTGATAAACAAGGATTGAGAAAAGTTTTTGAACAAGAATCTATTGAGGCTGCAATTCATTTTGCAGGATACAAGGCTGTCGGCGAATCCGTGCAAAGCCTGTGATGTACTACGAAAATAATATTATGAGCACATTAGCTCTTGTTGAAGTGATGTCAGAGTTTAAAGTTAAGAAGATTGTATTTTCATCGAGTGCGACAGTATACGGCATTCACAATCAATCACCCCTCATTGAGACAATGCCGATAAGTGCAACAAATCCTTATGGGTACACCAAAGTGATGCTTGAACAAATTTTAAAAGATGTTCATGTAGCAGATTCAGAGTGGAGTATTGCATTGCTTCGTTATTTCAATCCAATTGGGGCTCACGAGTCTGGGTTGATTGGTGAAGACCCTTCAGGAATTCCTAACAACTTGATGCCTTTTATTGCACAAGTAGCGGTAGGTAAGCGACCAGAGCTAAGTGTTTTTGGAGATGATTATGATACGGTAGATGGTACTGGAGTTCGAGATTATATCCATGTAGTGGATTTAGCGATTGGCCACATAAAAGCGTTAGAAAAAGTATCTGAAAAAACAGATGTTTATATTTATAACCTTGGTTCAGGAGAAGGCACTAGTGTATTACAACTTGTAAATACATTTGAAAGTGTTAATAGGGTTCCAATTCCTTATAAAATTGTTCCAAGACGATCAGGAGACGTTGCGACTTGTTATGCAAATGCAGACAAAGCTTATAAGGAATTAAATTGGAAGACAACGAAATCAGTTGAAGACATGTGTAGAGATACATGGAATTGGCAATCGAAAAATCCAAACGGATATCAATAGTATAATTCTGCTTTGTAATAGTAAAAAAGACAATAAAAACAGGAATAAAAAAAGTTTATGAAAACGGTTGACAAGAAATCGGTTACACACTATAATGAAGTTACCGTTTGACACCGGTGTCAAAAACAAAAGAAGGAAGAATAACATGAAAAATCTTACAAAAATAAAATTTAAAGAAAATGGAGAATTTAATCATTTTCCAGGTAACACGGTTGTTGCCAATCTTTATACAAAACCAGATTTAATGGAAGTTGTGGATATTATTCAGGCTCGCTATAGAGAATTACCTTTTATTGATAAGTTTACTCTCACCCCTAGAGATTCTATTCATATGACTGTAATTGAATTGCTTTGCGATGAAAATCGTGAGCCTGAATTTTGGAGTAGCCACCTATCGTTGGATACACCATTACAAGAAATCCATGATTACTTTGCAAAACAACTAGAAATTTTCCCATTGCTAAACGAAGAGATTCATATGCGTGTGACTGAAATGGGAAATCAAAACATTTTAGTTGAACCAGCAGATGAAAAATCCGCTAAACGATTAGAAGAAATTAGAACTTATGTTTCTGAAAAAGCAGGTGTTCGTTTCCCTAACCATGATCGTTACCAATTCCATATCTCAATTGGATATCTTCGAGTTCCATTAACTGAAGAAGAAAATGAAGAGTTTACTAAAGTGAAAAAGGAATTAACAAAAGTTTTACTTGAAAAAGTTCCTGTCATTACTGTAAATCGTATCGATTATACAGTGTTTGAAGATATGAGACGTTTTGTTCCATATTGCGAAAAGTTTGGAAAATAAAAATTATAAATAAAAACAAAAAGGAGATTTCAACATGAAAAAATCGAAATTTTTAAAAACTTTACTAGCTGCAGGGCTTGCAGTTACAACATTAGCTGCATGCTCAGGAGGAGCAAATAGTTCGTCAAACGCTACAACAACTGCACCTCAAGCACAATCAGAAGAAAAAGCGGATAAGAGCCAAGAATTAGTAATTTATTCTAACTCTGTTTCAAATGGACGTGGAGATTGGCTAACTGCTAAAGCGAAAGAAGCTGGTTTCAACATTCGTATGGTGGATATCGCTGGTGCGCAATTAGCTGACCGTGTTATCGCTGAAAAAAATAACTCAGTAGCAGATATGGTGTTTGGTATCGGTGCTGTAGACTCAAATAAACTTCGTGATGCAAACCTTCTAGCTCAATTCAAACCAGAATGGCTTAACAAGATTGATGCATCATTAGCTGATAAAGATGGATACTATAACCCAGTTATCGTTCAACCTTTAGTATTGATCGGAAATCCAGAAGCTAAAGAAATGCCTAAAGACTGGACTGAATTAGCAGAAAAATATAAAGGTCAATATTCTATCTATGGATTAACTGGAGGAACAGGACGTGCGATTTACGCAAGTATCTTAGTTCGTTACCTTGATGAAAAAGGAGATTTAGGCGTATCAGAAAAAGGATGGGAAGTTGCAAAAGAATACTTCGCAAATGCCTATACTCTTCAAAAAGGTGAAAGCACAGTTGTTAAAGTGTTAGATAAAGAAAGCCCAATTCAATACGGTATGATGTGGGGTTCTGGAGCGTTAGTCGGACAAAAAGAACAAAATGTTGAATTCAAAGTAATGTCACCTGAAATCGGGGTTCCATTCGTAACTGAACAAACAATGATTCTTAACACAAGTAAGAAACAAGCATTAGCAAAAGAATTCATCAACTGGTTCGGTCAAGCAGACATCCAAGCTGAATACAGCCAAAAATTCGGTTCTATTCCAGCGAATAAAGATGCTGTAAAAGAATTGCCAGAAGCAACTAAGAAATTTGTTGACCAACTTAAACCACAAGATATTAACTGGGAAGTTGTTGGTAAATACTTAGACCAATGGGTTGAAAAAGCTGAATTAGAATACGTTAAATAATATTAAATGTTGAATTAATCAATAAGAGTCTCGCTAGGATTCTACTCTATGCCATAGAAAGAGTCTACGCGAGACTTTTTAAGATAACACAAAGGAGTAAACGATATGATTAAATTTGATAACATTCAAATTAAATACGGTGATTTTTATTGCGATTGACAATTTGAATTTAGAAATTAACGAAGGGGAGTTCTTTATATTCTTAGGACCTTCTGGATGCGGAAAATCAACAACTTTACGTGCATTAGTTGGATTTTTAGATCCATCAGCAGGTCGTATTGAAGTAAATGGTAAGGATGTTACTAAATTAGAACCTGAAAAACGTGGAATTGGAATTGTGTTCCAATCTTATGCATTATTCCCAACAATGACGGTTTTTGATAATATTGCGTTTGGTTTGAAAGTGAAGAAAGTAGCTCCGGATGTGATTAAAGCAAAAGTAGCAGCGGTAGCAGCAAAAATTAAAATTTCTGACCAACAATTAAAACGTAATGTATCAGAATTATCCGGAGGGCAACAACAACGTGTGGCACTAGCTCAGTGCGTTAGTATTAGAACCAAAAATTCTCTGTCTTGATGAACCACTTTCTAACTTGGATGCTAAATTACGTGTAGACTTAAGAAAAGAATTGAAACGTCTACAAAAAGATTTAGGAATTACAACATTGTACGTTACTCACGACCAAGAAGAGGCATTGACATTATCAGATAGAATTGCTGTATTTAACAATGGATTCATTGAACAAGTGGGAACACCTCCTGAAATTTACCATCAATCTAAAACAGAATTTGTTTGTGACTTTATCGGAGATATTAATGTCCTTTCTGAAGAAACAGTTCATGAGATTTTAGAAAACAATCCAAACATTCCTTTAGAGGATAAAAAAGGATATATTCGTTTAGAAAAAATTCGTTTCAGACGTGAAACTGAAGGTGACGTTGTTCTAAAAGGAACAATTATTGATACAGAATTTTCAGGTGTAACAGTTCGTTACACTGTCCAAGTGTCCGAACATCAAGTGTTAAACGTAACACGTATTGATAGTCAATTTGCAATTAAATCTGCTGGGGAAAATGTGGAACTTTATATTACACCTTCAGATGTCGTGCAATATTAAGGAGGTACAACATGCGTCATAAGTTAAATTGGAAAGATTGGCTCATTCGTATAGGGCTAATCTGGTTCCTCGTAACGTTTATTATTTATCCAAACTTTGATTTGGTTGTGAATGTATTTGTCAAAGATGGACAATTCTCGCTAGATGCTGTTAATCGTGTACTTAAATCACCACGTGCAATTCAAAGTATTATGAACAGTTTTAAACTAGCATTCTCGTTAATTATCACAGTTAACGTAGTCGGTCTTCTTTGTGTGTTGTTCACAGAATACTTCGATATTAAAGGTGCCAAGATCTTAAAACTTGGATATATGACATCTTTAATTTATGGTGGTGTGGTTCTTGCAACAGGGTATAAATTTGTATACGGCCCTTATGGAATGATTACAAGAATTCTTCAAAACTTCCTACCAAACCTTGATCCAAACTGGTTTGTGGGATATGGTGCTGTATTATTCATTATGACCTTCTCAGGTACAGCCAACCATACATTGTTCTTAACAAATACCATTCGTGGTGTCGATTATCACACTATTGAAGCAGCGCGTAATATGGGGGCAAAACCATTTACAGTATTCAGAAAAATTGTTTTACCAACATTAACGCCAACATTATTTGCCTTAACAATTATGATTTTCTTAAGTGGGCTATCAGCAGTTGCGGCTCCAATGATTGTAGGGGGTAAACAATTCCAAACAATTAACCCGATGATTATCACATTTGCAGGGATGGGGAACTCTCGTGACCTTGCTGCATTACTTGCGATTGTCCTTGGGATTGCAACAACAATCTTATTAAGTATCATGAATAAGATTGAAAAAGGCGGAAACTATATTTCTATTTCTAAAACAAAAGCGCCTTTGAAAAAACAAAAGATTACTTCAAAACCATGGAATATCATTGCGCATATTGTGGCATACGCTTTATTCGTAGTGTTCATGTTACCTTTGATTTTTATTATCTTGTACTCATTCACTGATCCAGTGGCGATTCAAACAGGTAACTTGTCATTAGCTAACTTTACTTTAGAAAACTATCATCAGTTCTTCAGTAATAGTGTTGCGTTCTCACCATTCTTAGTCAGCTTTGTATATGCTATTCTTGCTGCTATCACTGCGACAGTTCTTGCCGTTGTATTTGCACGTGTGGTTCGTAAACATAAAGCTCGCTTTGACTCATTCTTTGAATATGGTGCGTTATTACCATGGCTATTACCAAGTACTTTATTAGCAATCAGTTTACTATTTACATTTAACCAACCACAACCACTTGTATTTAATCAAATTCTTGTGGGAACATTTGTAATCTTACTAATTGCCTATATTATTGTAAAAATTCCATTCTCTTATCGTATGGTTCGTGCTATTTTGTTTAGCGTTGATGACGAGATGGAAGATGCAGCTCGTAGTATGGGGGCATCATCATTCTATACGATGATGAAGGTTATTATTCCATTTATTTTACCGGTGGTACTTTCAGTTATTGCTCTTAACTTTAATTCTCTATTAACAGACTTCGACTTATCTGTATTCTTATATCATCCATTAGCTCAACCTTTAGGTATTACTATCCGTTCAGCTGGGGATGAAACAGCAACATCAAATGCACAAGCACTTGTCTTTGTATATACAATTGTATTGATGATTATTTCTTCAACAGTACTTTACTTCACACAAAGACGTGGCAAAACAACTAGAAAATAATTATGGTTACATCAGGTATTGAATTAACGAATACAGATATTTTTATCCGAATTGCATTGTCTTTGATAGCCGGAATGGTTATCGGCATGGAGCGAGGTAGTAAATCGCAACCAGCAGGAATTAGAACGCATAGTGTCGTTTGTGTGCGGCATGTTTAATCATGATGACTAATGAATTTGTTTCTTATAAGTTTGGGACAGGAGATCCGACCAGATTAGGAGCACAGGTTGTTTCGGGAGTCGGTTTCTTAGGGGCTGGGACGATCCTTGTCACAGAAAAGAAAAAAGTTACAGGACTAACCACAGCCGCTGGTATTTGGGGTTCTGCAGGAATAGGACTCGCAATTGGAGTCGGCTTTTATAAGGGGGCAATTTTAGCAGCCGTTTCTATTTGGGGCGTGATATCCATGTTCCAACCGTTAAAGATGTATCTACAAAAACGCTCTCGAGTAATTGAACTTTATATTGTAGTCAATTCTACAGAAGCCTATAATCGTGTATTAGTCTATTGTGCAGAAAATCGAATTCGAATCACTGACTCTAGGACGGCATTTGGAGAAGCAAATCAAAGTCGAATCCAGTATTTCGATGTGCCAGAAAAGAAAATTGCTTCTTTTGTAACGTTAGAATTAGCTGGCAGCTTTGAGCATCTTCGACTTATGGAAGAACTTTCTAATCTTCCAGGCGTCATTTATGTTGAAGAGATTAGTTAACTTTGGATGAAAGAGCAGGGGATTCCTTGCTCTTTTTTTAGATGAATAAGTATTCGCTAAAGAGATGTCGAATGCCAATATCCTAGTATAGGATGGATAGAGGAGTTATTATGGGATGAAAGTATGTAAGATAAATTTTGATAATGGAAGTATTCGATATTATAATAGAGAATGCCTAGAGAAGGAATGTCATATTCATACATTTCACGAGATTTGTGAATGGGTATGGGCATTTCATCTTCCAATGGATCAATTAATAAATAAAGTAATTTTCAAAGAAAAGCTAGTACCAATTTTAGAAAGTTACATAAAAATAGACCAAGAACTAAAAGGAATGAATTGTCTCACTGAGTTATATTTGATAGAATTATGTGGTATTCCAATGTCTTACACGTATATTCAAGCGATGATTATCAGATATTTTGAATTGCTTGGATATAATAGTGAGCTCTTAAAATTTCGAGTGAACAGAACGCATCAATAATGACAATTAGTATAGTGATCGAAAAAATAAATTTATAAGGAGTAAGGATGGAAAAGTTTAAGAGAAAGGCTACTATTTATGATATTGCGCGCATTTCAGGGGTCTCTCCAAAGACTGTTTCCCGTGTTATCAATGGTGGTGATGGAGTTAGATCAGAAACTTACCAGGCTGTGATGAAGGTAATTGATGAACTGTCTTATATTCCAAATGCGTATGCACAAAATCTGACTAAGAAAGAAACAACGAATATTCTCATTTCAGTCAAGAAGATGGAGTCCTTCCCATTAATCTGGTTCCAGACACTATTGGATAAGGTTTTACAAACTTGTAAAGAAGTGGGAGTCAATGCAATCGTCGAGTATTTTGGTGAAGGGGATTCAATTAAGGATTCTATTATTTCAAGTACTGGAAGTTTAGTCGATGGAGTTATTGTCTTTTATGAAGGTAAAGATGATAGTAGAATTCAATATTTAAAGAAAAATAATATGCCTTTTATTGTGTTTGGGGAATCACAGACAGAAGGTGTTATTTATGTTTCAAATAATGATTTCCAAGCAATGTACGATTTGATGGGAGCCGTTGCTGATAAAGGGCTTCGTGACATGTGGCTACTAATGGGTGGAGAGTCACTTGTCAATAAAGATCGTGAGAAGGGTGCTCGTACTTTTGTAAAAAGAGAAAAAAAGTATGAAATTGCTTTAGAAGTTGTTTATGGATTAGCTACGATTGAATCTGTGATCATTATGCGATGGATAATTTAACAGGTACGAATATACCGGATATTATATTTGTCTCTGGGGATGAAAAAGTCCAAGGGATTATTCGTGCGTGTTACGAAAAAGGAATCTCGATTCCTGACCAATTAGCTATTGTAGGGTTTGACAACATTCCAATAGCACAATATTATACACCTGCATTATCAACCATTTCTCCAGATTATAGTCAGTTAGCAAAAGAAATGATTGATGGAGTTCTTGCGATTATCAATGGAGATAAAAGAAAATCTGTAGAGGTTTCTACAACTCTTGTCAGACGTCAATCGTTTTAAGCAGAGCACGGTGCAAATAATATAAATGTCTTAAAATGGAAGTAAGCTTTTAGAGTTTATTTCCATTTTTTGTTTCCTGATTTCAGTTTATTTGCTAGGAGGAAAGACAGCAGTTTGATGAACTGTAACATCTCACATTGCGCGATGAGTGCTTGAGTGCTATAATAGGTACTGTTTTTTATTTGGATATGACTTGTTTTCAGAAATGGGTGATTCGTATGGTGACTCGTTTATTCGCCTTACTACCGGTGATTGTCGTAGCGATGTTATTCGGTTCGCAAGAAATTACATTGGACCAACTCTTGGTATACTCACAAGTATTCCTATCAGTGGCGTTACCATTCTCCATCTTCCCATTGATTTACTTCACGTCGAAGAAATCACTCATGGGAGAATTCACCAATGCCAAATGGAATACCTTCCTTGGATACGCGGTAGCCGTTATCCTAACGATTTTAAATTTCAAGTTAATTTTTGATTTATTCTAAAGCAAAACGGGCATCTTCGGGTGCTCATTTTTTTGTTCTAAAATAGATAGTGAAAGTGCGGAAGTTTCATGTTATAATATAAATGATAGCGCTTTACATAAATTTAACGCGTTAGAATTTGCTTAGTCGTTTTGTGGGCGGCTGTATTGACAACTGAATAGAAATGAAAACTTAATAAAGGTTGATATATAAAACAATTCCATTTTTGATGGAGTGTTTTTATGCAACCTTTTTTCTTTTTAATGGAAAGGGGAAGATAGAATGCAGAAAGCGATTGAGAATTTTTGTGAGGGCCGAGAAAATGGATTGTTTTTATTGGATATGCCAACAGGTTTTGGGAAGACGTATAATGTTTTAGAATTTATCGCTGAAAAATTTCGATAACGAAAAGTACGAGAACGTAAATTTTTTCTTTGTGACGACGCTTAAGAAGAATTTACCTTTCGAAGATTTGCGGGAGCGGTTCAAACAAAGAGATAAGGAGATGGATTTCGAAAATAAAAGTCTACGTATACAAGCCAATGCAGATGTCGTGATTGAGAAGCTTCTTGATCTAGATAAAACTAACAAAATTCGAAAAGAAATTAAATCAAAAAGTAGTTATACAGAACTAAAAAGAGCTCGTGACTGAATTTCGAAAAAAAGGGTCTAAAATTGCAGATAAAATTATTCGAGAAACTTCTGAAAGAGAGTTTAGAGAGGACGTTGTTAAAGAGTTAGAGGTTTTCAGAACTTCTGAGAAGAAGTTAGAAGCAATTCAAAAAGAATCCAAAAATATCAATGGATTGAGGGAATTATATCCTTCTGTGTTTACTAAAAGAAAAGCGAATCTTTTTTTCTAACGATAGATAAGTTTCTTCTCGAATACTCGACGTTGATTGAAAAGTCGTATTTTTATAATCATTCAATTATTAAAAAAATGCGATTATTTTTTTATCGATGAATTCGATGCGACGAAGGAACGGATGATGAACCAAAATCATTCAAAGAGGTTAAAAAAATTCAATCAATTATATTAAATTAGCTAACGCCATTGATTCATCTCTTAAAAACAAAAAGAGTTTTTCCAAGTGTTATGACAACTGAATCTAAGAAACGAGAAAACTATTTAAAAGAAAATCCTAGAGAAAAAAATCAGTGCAATCAAATTATTGAAGGGCTTAAGAAAGTGTTTGGTGAAAATCAGAAACGCTTCTTTATGCAATATAGTATTCGAACAGAACATAAAGATAGAGCAGAAAACGAAAGAAACTTTTTATTTAATGACTTTCAATTTCATTCTATATTTTCGAATGGTAATTCATTTGTACAAATGAAAGTGGACGCAAAAAGCAAAGGCAGAATTGGTTATGTTTTTCAAAACAAGAATCTATTGAACAAGAAGTAAGCTTGCCAGAGTATTTAGGAAGTGTTCGAGGTTCTATCAATTATTTTTCTAAAAGGCAGTCGAAAAACTAGCAGTTAACTACAAGCAAAACCAAGATGAAAATAAAACTCATCAAGGTGATGACGACTTTTCTTATGAGAATGCAATAACCTCCGTTTTGGAAGAGTTCGGTATACCAGATAATTTTAGATATTACATGAAGATGCAAATTCTTTCGAATCAACAAATGCGAAAAATCAGAAAAAACTTTCTGATAAGAAAAATTAATAAAATAACTAAAAACCTCTCTATTTATGATAGAGGATTTAGATACTTTGATTTTAAAGATGATCCGAGTCATCATATGCATTCAGAAATTCGTTCGTACGACTTTTCGGATTCTCCAGAGAGTATTCTCCTTCGAATAGCAGAAAGAGCGATAGTGATTGGAATTTCTGCAACAGCCACTCTTGATACAGTGATAGGAAATTATTCTATTAACTACTTAAAAGCAGATGTTAGGAGATGCTTTTTATACATTACCTAAAGAAGACAATGATCGACTGATGAATGCCTTTTCTGAGTACACTAAGGGTTATAATAAAGTAAAAATTCATGTGGAATCTGTAACCTGTAATGATTCTCTAGAAAAAGAATTGAAAAAAATCTTTAATGATGAGTATATTGTTTCGAAATATACAGAGATATTGGAAAATAAATTCTACGGAGATGCTATAGATCATGCAGGACGTAGTTTTTTGCGAATTGTAAAAGTGATGAAACAGTTCATTTTGAATGAAGATATTCGCTCTTTCTTATGCCTCAGTAATAAATTAGCAAGGGAAGGAAATCATAAACTTGACCTTACTCTTTTGAGAGAAATAGCTCAAGAAATTAAACGGGAATCGAATATTAAAGATGGTGATAAGGAAATAGTCGTTAGCATAGATAGTGAAGACTATGATGAAAAACATGCAAACTTGATAAATCGTCTTTCTAATGGAGAAAAGTTATTTGTATTGTCTTCTTATCAAACAATAGGAGCAGGGCAAAATCTACAGTATAAAACTCCAGATGATGTGGCTGTGGTAAATGTGAATGATTTTAATCGTGGAGATTTGGTCAAAGATTTTGATGCCATCTATCTAGAAAATCCAACGCACCTATTGGTAAACGTAAGTACGTTTGATTCTCTAGGAGATGAGGAACTCATTCGATATATCTTTCAAATGGAGTCGTTAATGGAAAGTGGAGAAATCTCTCAAAACGACGGGAAGAGTAATATTAAATTTGCTTTTAGAAAACTGAGTGGGGAAAGACCGCCTAGAGATAAAAAAATAGGTGAGGCTTACAAAACAGATTCAGTAAATAATGCTGCCAATCGCGTACTCATTCAGGCGGTAGGACGTATTTGTCGCACGGGATTAAAAAATAAAGATATTTATATTTATTTAGATGAAGAAATCTTCACTAAGCATGACGTTACAACTGTTAAACATCGCATGTTGAACCCGGAATTTGTACGTATTGTAGAAACTGCACCGCAGAATGAGGAACAAAGGTCTGAAGATAGCTATGTTCTTAAATTGGAAAATAGAGCTAGTCAATTGTCGTCAAGACATGTTCAGCGTATTAATTATTTAATACGTGGTTGGACCACAGAAAAATCGAAGTGTGGAAGGAGATAAGAGAGTTGTGCTTAAAATACCCAACAATTTCGAAAGAAAACTACGAAAATTATCAAAATCTATATCTCCAAGCACCTGGGAAAATATCGGGCTACTCATACTCTCAAGAAGGTGATTACCAAAAGAATGTTACCGTAAAATTTGATGGGTCATTGCCTCAAAAAGTATCTGAGGAGGATGCGCGCTTGCAAGAAGTGTTAAGGATTCCAGGGGTCAAGGATTATTTTGAAAAAATGGGATATGCGACGAGATTTACTCCTAGTGAATATTTATTAACTCCTCCGATGTTCAATAATATATACAAAGCTGCTTTAGGAGAAGTTGTCGGAAAACACATTTTGGAAGAGAACCTAGGTTGCGAGCTTCAGGAAGTGTCTGAAGACGTATTTGAATTTTTTGACTTTAAGACAGGGAACGATGTATACGTTGACTTCAAACATTGGAAGGATACGATGTTAGTGGATGCCAAGAAGGCAAAAGAAAAAATTATCCAAAAACTTGATGCTTGTAAGGGGAAACGAGCGGTTATTATTAATATTCTTCTTGATAGAGAAATGCAAATTACAACAAGCTATGATGGAAGGATTGTTGAAATTCCATATTTGTATCGCACTGATTTAAATCAGCTTGATCAAGGGATTTTAGGAAAAATTTCGAGAGAGGGTTATTTGAGATGACGCAAAAAATCACAACGAATGAGTTAAAAGTAACTTTTGACTATGAAGCAATTCGAAAGAATTACCGTTTTTATCAATTGGAAACTTCTGAGAAATTCATCAAAAGTGGAGCAGCATTTTTAGACTTAGCAGGGGACACATTTGTCCGTTCAATTGTTTTTGCAAGTGGCAAGAAGTTCTATTTGATGACGAATGCAAAAGATGTCGAAAAAAGAATGGTGTTCCAAGCTGTTCAGAAGTATGAGGGTAGCGAACATCTTTCGATAAAAGAATTGAATGCAGAAAATATGGACAAACATATCTTGTTGCAGTTGTTCTTTAATTCTTTATCAAATCCTGAGCATGATGCGTATGCTTATAACAATTTGACCGGCAAGTTACTTTGTTATAATTCGGCTTGGCAAAAGAAAGACTCTGATGGAAATATGATTCAATTAGATTGTATTGAAGTGAAAGTCACGAAAGAGATGTGTCTTCAGTTATCTGCTCATCGAATGACGGCTCTCAGTCAAAAAAAAATCGAATGAAATTTGGTAAACGAAAAAGGCATGAATACCCACAATATGAAATTGCCTACCATCACCATACGTTAAAACGAGTATCCAAAGAGAAGTTGGATGAACCGACTAACTTGATTCAAAAACCTATTGGTAATGAGAAAAGTACGATTACGTTTTTCGACTTCAGGGATTATAAAGCATTTGCTTGTTCTAAAAATGGCGTATTGTATAATTTCATGAATCTTGTCGAAAAGCAATTTTCGGAATATTTCTCTATTGCATTTATAACGTATGAGAACGCCAAAATTCTTTCGGTGAAGAAGAAAGAATTGAAGCTTTCCAAAGAGATGATACAGCAACAACTATTAAAGACAGGAATAAATGTGATTGACGAGGTACAAAATTCTACGTCAGAATCCTTTTTACAGGACTTATGCCAAGAACTTCAAAATCGGATTCCAGGATTGGTTTGTAGTATTGGGAAGCGTCTTTCTAAGCGCAAAGTCAATATTCGTTATATCCATGATAAAGACTATTATGGGGAAGACGATCCTTATAGAGCATCAACAGAGGAAGTAGTAGTGCAACATATTACGGAAGAAAACTTTCAGCTCGATGTGAATGTTTGTGTTGAAACGATTTTAAAAGAATTAGTGATTAAAAATGATCTGAAACAACGAAAGATTAGCCTAATAGATTGGGAAAAGTATGAGTTTGATTCAGATTGGATTTTTGGTATAGAGATTGACGAAGAATATTATTTCATGAAGATTCATCCAGATGGGACTTTTGACGTTGAGAAAATGCAATATGATTTGTTCAACGCTTCTGAGTATAACCGATATATGGATTATTTTTCTGCAGATGGTTCTGTTGAGGGATTAGTGAAGGATGCTGTAGGGAATATTAATCTTATTAAGAAAACAAATATGCATACTTTACAGAATTGAAAGAGATTGAGGATGCTCTTAAAAAGGCCTCAGAAACTAAAAAGTTCAGTGGAGAAGAGTGGACACGATTACTGAGAATCGCAGTGCTTAAAACAGATAATCAAAAAGTGATTGATAAACTAGAGGAAATCATCTCAACACTCCAAACACAAAAACAATATGATAAAAAAGATATCTTCAAATTGTTGAAAGGCAATACGATAAAGAAATTTGTCGTAGACAGTATTTTTGAGGATGAAGGTATTTTACTCTTTACATATCTTCGTAATAAGGAGAAGAGAGAAAAATATTTTTCGGGAGTGACTGATATTAATTACTTCCAGAAAAACGATACTACTGCTCGTTTTTGTGTAGGTAAGATTGGTGAAGGAATGAAAGAAAAACTGGAACGTGCTAGTGTCATTCGTGAAGTTCAGGCGGAAGACGACAGCAAGTTGATTTTTGAAGAACTACTACCTTTAATGGGTGTAGATTTTGTAAAATTAGGCATGCTAACAGTAATTCCGTTTCCGTTTAAATATCTTCGTGAATATGCTCGTACAATTTAATAGTAAAGGGGTAAGTGTTTATGCTTACTCCTTTTTTGTAGATACTTTTAGTTTCCCTAAATTTCACAAAGGTTTTATTGTATTTTTCTAGAGAATAGGATAGATTATAGGTGAGGAATGGAACCGCATTCAACGGTTCGTCGATACAAGTAGAATGAGGAGGATGGTTATGAATTTTCCATTTCGTGAAGATCCAAATACCGCAACGATACTGTGCAAGCATATTGCAAGAGGAGAAAAGCCGATTTTATATGTAAGTCATGACGAGGACGATGGCATGTGGCAGTTTCTATGCAACGAGGAGCATACTATTGAGGACTTGATGCTAGTGACCTTGAAACAAGCTTACGAGCTCGATTCCTCTATCGGGGAAATCAAAGACTTACCTCTAGGAAAAGAAGCTTGGAGAGAACATCCACAAATGCCGTGGAGAACTTAAAGTTGAGGATGAATCGCTGGGTAATCGTAGAAAACGACAGTGAAAGGACGAAAAGAATGAAGAGTATTTCAAAAACAGTAAAATTAGGACTTTGCGCAGCTGTACTGATTGGCTTAGTGGGATGCGCCAAAACGCAAAAAGAAACGACGACACAGGCAGCTCCAGAGACGACAACCGTAGCAGCAAAATCTCAGGAAGCACCGCGATGGGTTGCGACATACACCAATATCAGCAATCCTTCAAGTGTGGAGGAAGTGAAGGCATTGTTGTCTGCGTATTTGGATAAAGAAAGTGTGGAGAAGTTTTTCGAGTTTGTGAATGACTACAATGGGATTGTCGGCGAGACAGGCTTGCAAGGGGACTTTGCGTCATTTACAAAAACGGAGTATGACGTTGAGAAAATCAGTCCACTTTGGACTGCAAAACACGGCGATTTTGTTGGAACGAACTGCCGCATCAATACGTATGCGTTGTTGAAGAATAAGATTTCGATTCCGAAGATTGCTGCGGATAGTGAGCTCTTATTTATCGATAATGATGCGATTGATAAGGGACATCTCTTTAGTGCGGACGAAAAAGAAGACTTGAATCGTTTGTTCTCGCGTGTGGAAACGGAAGCCACAACAGACGTGAAGACGCATGCGAAGAAGATGGAACAGTTCCTGTCGCAATTTACTTTTGACGAAAATGCGCGCATGCTCTCAGTCGTGATTCACGATAATTTGGATGGGGAATCGCTCTTTATTGGCCACGTGGGAGTCTTAGTGCCGACGGGGGACGGGTTCCTATTTGTCGAAAAACTCACCTTCGAGGAGCCATACCAAGCGATTAAATTTAAGATGAAAGAAGATGTCTACAAATATCTTGAAACGAAATATCAAGACTATACCGGAGAAGGCTTAGCCAAGCCGTTTATTATGGATAATGCGAAATATGTGGAGAGATCGTAGGAATCCTTTAGACAACATAAAATAAGATAAGATGTGGGATTGAATCCTAACAGCACCTATGGTAGTATTAATAGCAAACTTAAAGAGACAGGATTTGGAATCACTGCGTAACCATTAACGAAGTGAGCCGAATCCTGTTTCTATAGAGGACATTAATCCGTACTTAAGGAGGATTACACATGAAAGTAAAGAAGATAGGAATCGTTAGCTTATCCAGCGGAATAATGGGAGAGAACTTCATTCAGCATGAACTCGACCTTGGAAAGAAACGTTTAGAAGAGTACGGTGTAGCAGTTGAATTTTTACCCCATGCTTTAAAAGGGCTTGAATTTATTAAGCAACATCCAGAATGTAGAGCGCAAGACTTGCTAGCTGCATTTCAAGATGACTCGATTGATATGATTTTAACTGCGATTGGCGGGGATGATACGTATCGCCTACTTCCTTACTTATTTGAACAGGACGCGCTTAAAAAGGTTGCTAAACAGAAGATTTTTTTAGGTTTTTCAGATACAACAATGAATCATTTAATGTTACATAAAGTTGGCATTCAAAGCTTTTATGGACAGGCTTTCTTACCGGATGTATGTGAACTTTCAACGGAAATGCTCCCATATACGAAATCGTATTTTGAGGAATTACTGACAACAGGAAGAATTAAAGAAATTCGTCCAAGTGAGATTTGGTATCAGGAGAGAGAAGATTTTAGTGAAAAAGGATTAGGCGTTTCACTGCCAAGTTTTCCAAATCAAGGGTTTGAATTATTAAAAGGAAATGCCCAATTTAGCGGACCGATTCTAGGAGGATGCTTAGAATCAATGTATGATTGTTTCGATTCTTCACTATATGCAGATTCTGTACAGCTTACTCAGAAATATAAGCTATTTCCAACGCTTGAAGACTGGAGTGGGAAAATTCTGTTGCTGGAAACAAGCGAGGAACTACCAAGTGTTGAGTTGTATCGAAAGATGATTCAAGCTTTAAAACAGTATGGAATCTTTGATGTAGTTTCTGGTGTGTTGGTTGGTAAACCTCAAATGAAATTCATTATGAAGAATACAAAGCAGTACTATTAGAGGAGTTAACGGACAAAGAGGTCTCTATTGTTTACAATATTAATGTTGGACATGCGACACCACGCTGTATTGTTCCTTTTGGAGTACATGCCCAAGTCGATGTTGATGAACAAGTAATCCGATTTGATTATAATAAATAGGGTAGAGATTAGAGTTAGAATAGAGGATTAAAGATGGATCTAAAAGATTTCACAGAAAAAGAACAAGAACAAATTCAAAAAGGATTGAGCACAGCGGTGTTGACAGATAAAGAAGCTGCTAAGAAAATTCTAGCGCTAGTGCCAGAAGAATGGATTAAGACGATTCCGTTCTTAGTCAGAGGTCATGCGACAACAAAAACTGTTCAACGTATCGCAAAAGAAAATCCTGAACTGTACGCAGTCGCAAAACAAGAAGGGGAACTTCCTGAAAAAGAACGCGAAGAATTGCGTGAAATCATCACTGGAATTTTCCAACAAAAGATGAATAAACACAATATTAAATAATGACAGTGCCGTGCATGAATTTGTGCATGGCGCTTTGTATTTTCGCTGGAATACGATACAGTAGGAAGTGAGAAGAAATGAAGTTGGAGAAAGGGAGTAAGAAAATGGAGAGAATTGAACCAGTAGCATTTCAAGCGTTGCATCAAAAAGAGGACCTCGCGATTTTAGACGTTCGTGAAGTGGATGAATTTCAAGCAGGGCATATCGAGGGTGCATTGAATGCGCCACTTAGTACGTTAGATAGGGGTATGAACAGCTGGATGCGTCCAAACGCTATTATGTAATTTGCCAAGGCGGTATGCGATCTGAACGTGCCTGCCAGTTCTTGGAAGCAAAAGGTTTTGATGTGGTAAACGTTGAAGGGGGAATGAATCAGTGGAAAGCTTAAAGCAAACAACCGAGGTGCAACTAGTTCCTTTTACTAAAAGCTTCCTTGAAACGATTTGGTTGATTGGTTTTTCTACAGAGAAACCAGCGTGGACGAAGTTTAACGCGCCGTATTTTAATGACTATCGCAAGTTTGATGATGCGAAAAGTTTTGGAGAAAGCCCGATTGCGGACTTTTTAATGAGCGAAGATTGCAGATGTATTGTAGTTGGCGGTCAGCCTGTTGGGATGGTTTCAAAATCATGGGTGGACGAAGCAACACGATGGCTAGAAATCGGGATTGTGATTTATGACGACCAGTTATGGAGCCAAGGAATTGCGACTACTGCGCTAACAAAGTGGGTGGATGCCATTTTCCACGAAACCGATGCACTCGAACATATTGGCATGACGACTTGGAAGTGGAAATGGTGCAATGATGGTCGTTGCTGAGAAATTAGGATTCCTAAAAGAAGGGCAAATTCGTAAAGTTCGTTATTATGAAGGTCAGTATTATGACAGCGTGAAGTATGGAATTTTACGCGAAGAGTGGAATACAAGAGCATAAGAATAAAGAAAGAGACTAATCCATGTGTGATTAGTCTCTTTTAGTATGTGAATAATTATTTCCCAGGAGTCTTTGGATCTAAGCCCCAAGATTGTTCAAGCATAGGTCTGAAGGGTGTGATATCTTCCTCTCGATACGCATACGGATAATGTGGTGATGCAAAAGCAAATGATTCGGAATGAGTTTAAAGAGTGCGGTATTATATATGTAGATGATGGAACTCCACGGATTGCCTATCAGTGGATGAAGCCGAAGTAGGAGAAAGGGGGGGAGAAAATGGAAAGAATTAAACCGTTAGAATTTCAAGAGTTGCATCGAAAAGAGGAAATCACGGTTCTAGACGTTCGTGAAGTGGCGGAATTTCAAGCAGGGCATATCGAAGGTGCTGTGAATGCACCGCTGAGTACGTTAGATAATGGTTATAAGCAGTTGGATGCGTCCAAAAGCTATTATGTGATTTGTCAAGGCGGTATGCGGTCTGAACGTGCCTGCCAGTTTTTGGAGACAAAAGGCTTTGACGTGGTAAACGTTGAAGGTGGCATGAATCAGTGGAAAGCTTAAAGCAAATGACTGAGGTGCAACTCGTAGCTTTTTAGAAGAAGTTTCTGTAAGAGAGTTGGACGGTGGGATGTGATTAATGGTAAAACGTTTCTAAGTCTAGGGGGCTCAGAAAATAGGCTTAAAATTTTGAGTGGATGATAGTAGTTGTCTAATTAGAAAGAAGATTAAAAAAATAATAGTAAGTTTTTCTTTAGAATTATAAGGATAGTAATTTATCTTGAGAATACAAAGTCAAACTAAATGTTAAATTTAGAAGGAAAAAGTAAGTAAAATCATTCTTAAAAGAAATAATAATTAGAGATTTTAACAAAAAAATAACGATAGTAGATAAAATATTCAGTGAATCAATGAAAGAAATACAGACACCACTTCATAATAGATATAGTGTCTAAAAATGACGAACTATATTAATGCCACAAGATATAGAAATCAAGTCATTTTTGAAGTAAATGGAATAAAATTTTTAAAAATAAAAAAATATGGTTTTTGAAAAACAGAAAAAAATAATAGAATTTTTTGAAATAGATGTTATAGTGTTCATTAGTAAGAAAAATAAATAAAAGGGAAACTAATATGAAGAAATATTTTTAAAAATTATTTTTCTTTCATTATTATCGTTGTTAACAATGCTGTTTACTCACGGCACTGCTAACGCCGATGAGGGTTAAGGAATTAACCAATGTTATTACAAGCGTTGAATTATTAAACGCAAGTGATACACCTCAAACTACTGATAGTGAAGGTGTATATCAAGTCAGAACTGATTTAGCTTATAAGTTAAGAGTTTTTATTTGACTTGAAGAATTATAACGGGAATTTGTCAAATGGAGATTACTTCACATTTAACATTCCAGCACCAATGGATGTTTATAATGGTACTCTTGAATTGACAGATCCTAGCACAAGAGTTCCAATTGCGGATGCAGTTGTAACAAAAAACGGTGTAGCTAACGGAGGAACTGTTAAGGTTACATTAAAAAACCTTGAACAATATCTAGCTGCTACTGGAGGAGATGTAGTAAAAGATGTTAGCGGGAACTTCGCGGCAACCTTTAAGTACAACTCAGATGTAACTAAAAAGGCTCAACCATATGTTTCTAACGCAATGAAGAATCAAGTGACACACTTGTTTACTTCTAAAACGATTCAAGGAACTGTAGAAGGTTATGAGAACTTCGCTAAAGCTGGAGGTCAAGTTTCTAATGAAGCATGGGAGTCTCCAAAACTTGCAGCTATTAACTCTCCAAGTTCAGGTGATTACTATTCAGCATGGCGTGTACGTGTTAACACAGGTGGCCAAGATTTAGGTCCAAACGTTGTTGTAAATGATAGCTTACCAACAGATTCTAAATATGCTGCGATTCAATATATTCCAGAGTCACTAAGAGTATATAGCGCACCTTCATTAAATGCAGGAACTTCTGCTGCTGGTAGGGATTTTGTTTTACTAACAGAAGGTACTGATTATACAGTAAAATGGAATGCTAACTATACTACTTTAGACATTACATTAGTTGATGGTACGAAGAAATACTGGATTGAATATAAAACTACTACTCCTAACGATGGACAAAAAGTAGCTAATACTCTTTCTGTAACAGATGCAACTGGAACACAATTGACTCAACGTAGTAACAATACTAGAACTTCAATGACAGCGGAAGCTACATCATTATATTCAGGTACAATTGTGGCTGCTACAGCTTACAGAATTAAAATTAATAAAACAGATGCATTTAACTTTTCACCTGTAAATGGCGCAGTTTATACAATTACTGCAGAAGATGGTTCAACACAAGAAGTAACTACAGATGCAAAAGGTGTTGCTATCACAGCAGAATATGCACAATCTTTCGCAGGAAAAACATTTACAATTAAAGAAAAAACAGCTCCACAAGGATACAAATTAGATCCTAAAGAGTATAAAGTTGTTTTAGGGGCAGCTGGATCAACAGTTAACCTTAAAGATGAGCCAGTACCAGCAACTTTAGATATCGTTGCTAAGAAAAACCTTACTGGTCGAGCATTAGAAAATGAAGAATTTACTTTCAATTTATACGATTCTGAAGATAATTTAGTAGGTACAGCTAAGAATACACAAGATGGAACAATTACGTTCACAGGTGTTGAATTTAAATCAGCAGGTACTTACAACTATTCAATTTCTGAAGTTAAAGGATCAGCAAAAGGTGTAACTTATGACACTGAGAAAAAACCAGTAGTGGTAAAAGTTACTACTGAAAATGGTGCTCTAAAAGCTACTGTAACTTCAGATGCAGTAACATTTAATAACACATTTGAAAAACCATCTGTAAAAGTTGCATTAAACGCTAATAAAACATTAGCTGGACGTGACTTAAAAGCAGAAGAGTTTTCATTCCAATTAATTGATGGAGCTACTTCAAATGTTCTTCAAACAAAAACTAACGCTAATACTGGTACAGTAACATTTGACGAACTAACTATTGAAGCAGCAGGTACTTATAAATATCAAATTAAAGAAGTTAAAGGTTCTTTAGCAGGTGTAACTTACGATGAAAGTACAGTAGAAGCTACTGTTGTAGTTTCAGAAACTGCAGAAGGAAAATTACAAGCTAAAGTAACATATTCTAACGAAGATAATACTTTTGAAAATTCATATCAAGCAGCACCAGCAACTGCTGAGTTTAAAGTAACTAAGAAGATGACTGGTAAAGCTTTAGCTGATGGAGATTTTGAGTTCACACTAACTGATCCAGACGGCCAAGAAGTTCAAACTAAGACAAACAAAGCAAATGGTGAAGTTTCGTTCGATGCGGTTTCATTTACAAAAGCTGGAACATTTAACTACACTATTAAAGAAAAAAATACTGCAAAAGCTGGTGTGACATATGACGCTTCTGTTGTAACAGCAGTTGTTACTGTAACAGATGATGGCAATGGACAATTACAAGCTGCAGTTGAATATAAAGACGGAGATTCTACATTTGAAAATAGCTATGCTGCGAAATCTTCAAAAGCACAATTTGTTGTAACTAAAGAATTAGCAGGTAGAACATTAAAAGATGGCGAATTCTCATTTGACCTTAAAGATGAAAATGGAGCAGTATTACAAACTAAACAAAATACTGCAGCAGGAACAGTAACATTTGATGAAATTTCATATGACGCTGCAGGAACATACAACTATAAAATTGTTGAAAAAGAAGGTTCTCTTGCTGGTGTAACTTATGACAAATCAGAAAAATCTGTGACAGTAACTGTGACAGATGATGGAAATGGTCAATTAACAGCTGCAGTGAAATATGCTAACGATGATACTACTTTCAAAAATAGTTATAAAGCTGGTCAAGCTAAAGCAATGTTTGAAATTACTAAAGTATTAAACGGACGTGATTTACAAACAGAAGAGTTTGAGTTTGAATTAGTAAACAACAATAATGAAGTAGTTGCAACTGCGAAAAATAACGCAGCAGGTGCTGTTTCATTTGAACAATCATTCAATGAAGCTGGAGAATATACATTTACTATCAGAGAAGTTAAGGGAACTAAAGGTGGTATTGAATACGATACTACTCAAGTAACTGCAACAGTTAAAGTAACAGATGATGGCAATGGACAATTACAAGCAACTGTTGAATATAAAGACGGAGATCAAAAATTCGAAAATAAATATACAGCAGCTGCAGTGAAGTTAAATATTCCACTTAAAAAAGAATTAACTGGACGTGAGTTACGTGAAGGCGAATTTGATTTTGCTTTAGTTGATTCAAATACTGGAACTACTGTCGCTAATGCGAAAAAACGGAGCTACAGGTGAAGTAATTTTTCAAAGATGTTGTTTTTGAAAAAAAGCTGGAACATATAAATTTAAAGTTAAAAGAAACTAAAGGTTCTGATGAAACAATTACTTATGATGAAAGTGAATTAGAATTAGTAGTTGAAGTTACTGATAATGGCGAAGGTCAATTAGTAGCAAAAAGCTACTTTCGTAGATGGAGAAACATTTAAAAATACATTCACTCCAGAAGAAGTAACAACAACAACAACAACAACTACTACTACTTCAGAAGAACCTTCAACAAGCACAACAGAAGGTCAACCAGGATTACCAAACACAGGTCAAGCAAGTACATTTGTAACAACATTCTTGGCATTCTTAGCTCTATTAGCAGCAGGTGGTTTAACATTTAAAATTGCTAAAGACAAGAAATAATTCTGTTTAACTATTGTAAGTTAATATGAAAAATTAAGTATCTAATCCTATTATGAATAGGGTTAGATACTTTTTTATGGGTTCTTCATTAACACGATTTGACAAAGAGCAGAAATTCATTCTTATCAAAAGGGGAGATTATAAAAAAGGGACTGATTGTGCGAATCAGTCTCTTTTAGTATGTGAATAATTATTTCCCAGGAGTTTTTGAATCTAAGCTCCAAGATTGTTCGATAAAAGGTCTTAAGGTTGTAACAATATTCGCAGAGCTTTCGATTGCGGCTGAGTATACTTTATCTCCTTTTTGGAAGACCCATTGAAATAGGTGTTTTCCATCTGAGAATGCTACTTTCATTAAGAAAGCGGACTCTAAAGCAAAGATTGTTTTAGACCCTTGTAAAATCGTCTGATTTTTGTCATTTTGCCAGTAGCTATATAAACGGTCCGCAATTAATCTTGCCCCAAAAATTTCGTCAGGGCCAAGTTCCACAGTATCTTTAGCGTACCCATTCAACGTCAATAGACTATATTTGTCTGGTGAAGTATATTGGAACTGTTGGTTGCTATATTTAGATTCGTATAAGGCCCAGTCTTTAGGGATATTGACATAACCAGTATCCTCACGACCTACACGTTGAGTATCTGCAAGTGAGATTTCGTTCATTTCAGAAGAAGTGCTTGCAGTTGATGTCGGAGCTGTTGTAGTTAATTCAGTCGTAGTTTCTTTAACTGCTTCTGCTGTTGGTTCAGCTATTGCTTCAACTGTTTTATTTTCTCCTTTACCGAAAGCCGCTCCCATTAATGCAGATAGAAACGGTACAGTACTTAATGGAATTTTGTTTTTCATAATCATTGTTCTCCGTAAAGTGGTGACACCTAAGATATTTTAGCCGTTAGAGGATTATTGACCTGGAGTTTTTGCATCTACTCCAAACGATTGTTCAAAGATAGGTCTTAAGGCATCCAGAGTTTCTGCTTTACCTTCAATGGCGATTGTGTATACTTTATCTCCTTTTTGGAAGACCCATTCGTACATGTCTTTTCCATCAGTAAATGAGACTTTCATTAAGAAAGCTTCTTCCCCAGCGAATTTTGTTTTTACTCCTTTTAAACTAGACTGTTCTTTGTCATTTTGCCAGTGACTATACAAACGATTTGCAACTAACTCTGCACCAAAAGTTTCTCCACTATTAAGTTTGACAGTCTCTTTAGTGTATGCATTCATTGTTAAAATATCGTATTTATCTGGTGAAGAGTACTGGAACTGCGTGCCGGTGTTTGAAGCTTTAAAAACGACCCAATCTTTAGGGACATTCACGTAACCAGTATCTTCACGGCCAATACGTTGAGTATCGGCCATTGAAAGTTCTTTCGTTTTAGAAGAAGAGTTTCCAGTTGTACTTTGTGTTATAGTAGTTTGTGCCGTTGTAGTGGGTGCAACTGTAGTTTCTTTAGCGGCTTCCGTTGTTGGTGCTTCCATAGTTTCCGCTGTTTTCTTTTCGCCGTTACCGCAAGCCGCTACCATTAAGGCAGATAGCAACGTTACAGAACCTAATAAAAATTTTTGTTTTTCATAAAAATTATTCTCCTTAATAAATTTATTATACTTGTATTATACCATTTAATTATTAAAAAATCAAATAGGGAAATTTTTTTACTAAAAAAGGGAATTTATAGAATATAACAAAAGAGACTAATCACACATTGATTAGTCTCTTTTAGAATTTTTAGATTATTGTCCTGGAGTTTTTGCATCTAAGCCCCATGTTTGTTCAATCAAGTCAAACATTTTTTGAAGTGTTTCTTTATTTCCTTCAAAACTTGTTGAATACACTTTATCATCTTTTTGGAAGACCCAAATGAAGAAATATTTGCCTTCTTTTGTAAGAATTTGGATTAGAAAAGCATCCATTCCAGCTACTTTTGTTTTTGCACCTTGGATTTTATCAATGCCATCAGCTTTTTTGTATGTGCTATATAAACGGTTCGCAATCATTTCTGCGCCCCAGGTTTCACCATCACCAGGTTGTGCTTGTTCTTTAGTGAAGGCGTTTAATGTCACAATATTGTATGCATCTAATGCAGAGTATTGATATTGAGGGCCGCCGTTTAAATCTTTGAACTCTTTCCATTCTTTAGGAACATTGACATAACCAACATCTTCACGTCCGATACGTTGAGTATCTTCAAGAGATACTTCTTTTGTTTCAGAAGAAGTTCCTGCAGTTGTCGTTGGTGCTGCAGTAGTTGGTGTAGCAGTAGTTGGTGTTGCTGTAGTCACTTCTGTTGTTGGTGCTGCAGTTGTTTCCGTTGCTTTCTTTTCTCCGTTCCCACAAGCGGCTACCATTAAAGCAGATAGAAGTGTCACAGAACCTAATAAAATTTTGTTTTTCATCATGATTGTTCTCCTTAAAAGTTGTTGTCACAAGACTATTTTACCATTCTTTAGATTGGATTTAAATAGATAGCTAATTTTTCTCGAACTGTGAAGAAAGACTGATTGTCATAGTCCGTCTCTTTTAGTATTGTCTAGGAAATTTTGGATCTAAGCTCCATGTATTTTGTAAAATAGGTCTTAATGAGTTAATTGTTTCTTCTGTACCTTCGATTGCCACTCGATAGACGAGGTCTCCTTTTAGGAAGAACCAATCGTATAGAGTTTTTCCGTCTGTAAATGTTACTTTTAATAAGAAAGCTTCTTCTCCAGCAAATTTTGTCTTGACGGCATCTAAACTAGTCTGTTTTTTGTCATCTTGCCATTTAACATACATGCGGTTCGCAACTGCTTTTGCTCCCCATGGTTCCCCATCGTTAAGTTTAAATTGCTCTTTACTAAAACTTCTGAGTACTAAAACAGTGTATTTATCTGGTGAAGAATATCCGAATAGATCAGGATTTTTTGAGCTGCTGTATACTATCCAATCTTTAGGGATATTGATATAGCCAATATCTTCACGGCCGATACGTTGAGTATCTCCAAGTGAGACTTCTTTTGCATCAGAAGAAGCGCTAGCAGTTGTTGTTGGAGCAGTTGTAGTGGTTACAGTTGTAGTTGCTTCTGTTGTTGGAGCTGCCGTTGTTTCCGTAGCTTTCTTTTCTCCGTTCCCGCAAGCAGCGATCATTAAAGAAGAAAGAAGCGTCACAGAGCTTAATAAAATTTTGTTTTTTATCATGATTGTTCTCCTTGATTTAGTTCAGATTGTTGTTTATTGGCCTGGAGTTTTTGAATCTAAGCCCCAAGATTGTTCAAGAATAGGTCTTACTGTTCCGGCGGTAGCCTCTGTTCCTTCCAGTAAAACGTCGTATACTTTTTCTCCTCTTTGGAAAACCCATTGGAACAAGTATTTGCCGTCTTTCAATTGAATTTTAATAAGGAAAGCATCCTCGCCAGCAAATTTTGTCTTTTCCTTTTGCGTTTTATCAACTTTAGGATTGTATTGCCAGCCTTCATACAAACGGTTAGCTAGTAACTCAGCCCCAAAAGTTTCCCCAGCATTGACGGTTAATTGGTCTTTGCCATATGCATTAATCGTAATCATGTTGTATGGATCTTTTGAAGCGTATTGGAATTGAGGGCCACCGTTTGGGTCTTTGTATTCGGCCCAGTCTTTAGGAACGTTGAAATAACCGACATTCCCGCGGCCTACACGTTGAGTGTTATCAAGTGAGACTTCTTTTGTCTCAGAAGTTCCAGCCGTTGTTGTAGGAGCGGTTGTAGTTGTTACAGTTGTAGTTACTTCTGTTGTTGGCGTCGCAGTTGTTTCAGGTGCTTTCTTTTCCCCGTTACCGCACGCCGCTACCATTAAAGCAGATAGAAGTGTTACAGAACCTAATACGATTTTGTTTTTCATAATGAACGTTCTCCTTAAATTTGTTATTAATCTTAACAATTTTAAATTTAAACTAATACCATAGGTGGAATCTCTTATCTAGAAACTGGACTTTGATCCGTTAAGCCCCATGTACTTTCAACATAAGGGATTAAGATGATAAGTGTCTCTCTATCTCCTTCGAGTGAGACAGTATAGACGGTATCATCTTTTTGGAAAATCCAGGTCACAAGAATTTTTCCAGATTTTGTAATCAGATTCACCTGATAACTCTCATTTCCAGAAACCCAAGATTTTGAACCCCATAATTTTTCAATGTTCTCGTTTTTCGTCCATGAGTAATAAATGCGATTCGCAATGAGTTCCGCATTGTACGTATCTCCGTCTTTGAGGTTTGCTTTTTCACGAGGAATACTATTCAAGGTAATGATGTTGATATCTGTTCCATCGCTATATTGAATCACATTTCCACCTCTAAGATCTTTAAAACGGATCCAACTCTTTGGAATGTCTACGTATCCATATTCAGGAGACCCAACACGTTGAATTTCTCCAATATCTAAAAGTGTGTGTGATGTCGATGTTGAGTTCGTATCTGCTTGTGCGGTTGCTTTCGTGGTCGTTTCAGTGACTGCTTGAGTAGCTGCTTCGGTTGTAGCTTGACTCGTTGTTTCTTGAACTGTTTTGCTTGATTGACCGCAGGCTGCTAATACAAAAGATGATAACACCGTAATAGAGCCTAATAAAATTTGTTTTTCATAAAACCCTCCCAAATGTACTTTTGTTATTATTTTATCATGTTCCAAATAATATTAAAAGAAACGGTAGAAAGGAATTAATTGTAAGTTTTTATATTGTCTTTTTTGTATTGGAGGAGAGATAATAGTAGTGAATTAAGGCTGAAAGCATGGTAGTTTCAGCTAAATCTGAGGTGAGGAAAATGTTATTATTAAAAATAATCCTATTCGCACTAGGAATTACATTTTCAATTTTTGGGTATCTCATCGTATTCAAAAAGAAGTTTGGGCTTATCAATGATTTTGAAGCTCGTAAGAAGGTTGGGAGTCAAACGGATGCAGATGCGATTCGTGTTGGCAAGATTGCGTTAACCTTAGGTGTTGGATTACTTGTGCTATTTGTGTTATTAATGATATTTACGTAGAGAAATACTGTAGAAAGAGAGTTTGGCAGTGAAGGAATTGGCATTAACATTAGAAGATACGCAGTGGGAGAAGACGGAGATTACGCATGATCGGCACGTTGCTCGTGCAATCGTTGTGGATGAGGAAGGATTTTTCTACTTTGTCCGTGTCTGTAGAGACGATATATTCGGTAAAGGAGCTTTTATCGAAACAGCTGGCGGTGGCGTAGAAGAAGGAGAGAGTCCTGAAGAGGCAATTCATCGGGAGTTGAAGGAAGAACTCGGCGCTAGCGTGGAGGTGCTGTGCAAGATTGGTACGGTGAGCGATTACTACAATCAGATTCACCGTCATAATGTGAACCACTACTTCCTCTGCCTCGTGACAAGTTTTGGGAAAACAGAGATGACTCCAAAAGAACTAGAGGAATTCGAGCTGTCGACTTTAAAACTCACGTACGAAGAAGCCATCGAAGAGTACAAACGATGTGCGGCGAAACCGTGGGGAGTACTCTTAGCAAACCGCGAATTGCCGGTGCTAGAATGGGCAAATCAGTGGTTAGAAGGACAGAGAATATAGTTCTACAAAAAGATAAAAAGATATGTAGTATAAAGAATGGAGAAGAATAATATGAATAAAAAGTAGTCGAAGCGGTATAGAGAAAAGTAAATTTTTTAAAAGGATTTGAATGGGATGAAAATTTAAAAAGATTATTGATTAATATTTTTGAATGCTGATTCAAAAACAAGTTAAGAATTTTTAAAAGAAGTAATTGAAGAGATGAATCCTTGGAAGAAGAATTTTGAAGAAAAATGGATAGATAATAACAAGAAATATTATAAAAACACTTGCTCAAAGTGACTATAATGATCTAGTAGATTTACTAGATGACACACCTACATTAGATGATTATGAACAAGCCTTTGATGGGAATTTAGTAAATCCAACAGTTCTAATTGTAGGGATTAATCCAAAATATGTTAAGCATGAGGAGTATGGATTAGAAAATGTTTATATAAATCCGTTTGATGAACGTAGAGTGCCGTTAACAAAAAAAGTTGAAAGTGAAGAGGATACTTTGAAAAGTAAAACTTGTTAATGGTCAGATAATAAAGATTTCAAAACTGATTATTATTTTTGGAGAGAAAGGTTTTTCTATTTATATTCAGATGAAAATCCAGCAATAAGAGAAAAAAAGAAAACGAAACCTTCAATAATCACAGAAAGCAGACCTTTGCGAAGAATGAACGAACTCCATTTGGCTTGTTAGAGTTATTTCCCTATGCGAGTCATAATGAAACGTATTGGATCTATAGTGCTGAAAAAAGAGAGTAAAAAAATAAATAAAGAAATTCAGAAATACATCAGACTCGAAAAGTTATTATACAGCCAACAGTGGATATTTTGTTTGTTAGCTTTTTATTATGAAGAAAAATCCTAAACTAATTGTGTATTTTTAGAAAGAATAGTTATGATTTTGTTGTTCTAATGAGAGAGTTTGTAAGAATAGGTAATTTTGGAAATGAAATTAAATATTTAACTAAAAGCAAATCCTACTACTGCTAAATTTTTCATTAGCAAATACTAGATATTTCTTCAGTGACCTAGAAGAGTATAGTGATAATATTACTTTTTTTGAGAAAGTTTGGAATTTTTAGTTAATTTATGAAAGAATCAACAATTCTATTACAGTATGGGTAGAACAATAAAAAAATATTACTAAAGGGGATTTACAAATGGGAGAGATAAATAAATTGGAAAATAAGATTCAAGATAAACAATATCATTTAGAACCAGTGCAAACCAGTGATGAAGAATTGCAGAGTAAAAAATATTACAAAGTAAATATTTCAGAGATAGATTTCGCCGCCGGACAACTTTTGAATGTAGGTTTAAATCAATGGAGAGAATTACTTACTTTTTCAGAGTTAGCAAAAAAAGCACCTAATGGCTTGTTTACGGCTTCTACTAGTATTGATAATTTAACTCAATTTAAAGATGGTAGTTATTCAACGATGGTTCGTGATGCGAACGGACAAATACAAAAACATGCAGGGTTTGTTGAGGTGAAAGGTGTTGTTGGTGGTGTTAATCTTGCTAATTTAGTTTCAGTAGGAATACAAGCTATGTCAATTGCATCAGGAATGTACTATTTACATGAAATTAATACGCAGTTAAATACTTTGAATGAAAAAGTAAATGAGATAATTCGTGTTCGAGACGATGAACAAATTGGTATGTTGAAATCGATAAATAAAATTATAATTGAAATCTCAAATAAAGAGGAAGTTTCGGATTTAGATTTGGCACAATTACGACGTCAAAGAGAAAAAGCTAGTGAAATTTTTTTGAAGCTAGATTTGAAACATATCAAAAGAAGACGGAAGGAAAATTTAAATAGTCTGAAGAAAATTGAGAAATCAATACTGGAGATAAATAAAGACACATATATACTTTATCAGGCAAATAGACTGGAGTTATCCGCACAGTTAATTGAAATTTTTCTTACGTATGAAGAAGAATGATGTTTCTGAGCGTTATATTAAACAGCAACTTAAGCAATTTAAAAATAACTATAATAATAGCTTTATCTCCACACTACCTGAAGAAATTTTAGTAGATAGAGATAGAATTAGCGGTATCTTTGATAAATTTGGTAAGAAGTAAAAATAAACACTTTAAAAATTGAACCAAAAAAACTCCTTGGTTCAAAAAGAGATCTATTTGATGGAATGGCAGATGTTGCTGTTAGAAAATATGAAAAACATAAGAATAAATATACTTTTAAAAGAAAAAGAAAAAAATAGTCAGTAAACAAAATCGACTAAGTGAAAGCTATAGCCTATTAAATGAAAAGGAGAACCTTGGGAAAGTAATACAAAATTTGGAACTTCAACAAGTACGTGGAGAAATACTTTTTGTCCCCAAATAGTAAGGGTGAAGTACAAGAAATATATGTTCCTATAGAAGTTTAAGATATCAAAGGAGGAGTATTTATGAGTTTTAAAGAGGTTGAAGATAAAGAAAAAATGGAAGAAGCTAGCCTAATAAACGAAGCACTTGAAGACGTTAAAGAAGGTCACGTGCTAGATGGGAAAGAGGCACTCTTGCAATTAAAAGAAAAATATAATCTGTAATAAAAATGAGGACCTAGCAAGAATAATTGCTAGGTCCTTTTCATTTAATCTTCTTTCACTAAATACCCTAATTTGTCGAGGGCGTCTTCGATATAGTCGAGGTCTTGTTGGTTTTCTGCCTCTACCAGATGGTAATGCACACCGTCTGTTAAAGAGGACAGTGGTCGGAAGTCGGCTTGATGGATTTGCTCCAAGAAATGCTGAACGTCACGGCGACAGGTCAGTTTCACGAGCGTTTGGATTTCACCATATACTGGATGGTCGATTTGAATGTTTTGAACGCGACCTCCATTGTCGACAATTGCCAGCAGTTCACTTTCGATAGCCTTGGTATCATGTTTGACCTTAAAGAGGCGATGAACGTACGGCGAACTCTCTTGCTCTTTGTAGACATATCCGCGGTTGGTCGATAGAATCGTGGCTCCGTCAGCGCGAAGAAGCGCGATATCTTGCACGATAATTTGTCGAGTTACGTGGAAATGTTCCGCCAGGCTTTGACCGTTGAGTGGCTTAGGCGCGTTTTTCAGCAGTTTTAGCAATTCAGCTTTTCGTTCTTTTGGCATAGCTTCCCTCTTTTAACGTCTTTTTTTGTAAAACTTTATACACCGCTAGTGCTAATTCATAGTCTACCATACTGTGAATCACTGTACCAAATCCGACTAGGACGAAGAGGACGTAAAACATGCTTTGCAAATCCGTTCCTGAAACGGAGTAGAAGAGGACGCAGGCTAATACTTCTCCGACTGCGTGAATAAGTGCCAATACGAAGTTGAAAATCCATGATGCTTTGCGGTTTTCTAGCGTCTTTGGATATTTCTGTAGGAAAAAGGCTCCAAGTGTCGCAAAGAGAATATGAGAAAGCGCGCGGAATACGATAACGAGCGGATATGCTCCGGAAATAAAGAATCCATATGAGGACCCAAGAACGACGAAGATGGCCATCCATGGATTGATAAACATCGCAATAAAGATTGCAACGTGGCTTCCGAGTGTGTACGAAGCAGGTGGAATCACCAATTTTAGTGGCATCGCGATAGGAATGAAGATGGCAATCGCGGTTAATAGTGCGGTTAGTGTCATAAAACGAACATTTTTCATCAGAATAAAACTCTCCCTTTGTTTACTGTATATACAGTAGTATAGTTCTGTGTATACAATAAATCAATAGCAAAAACTCCATTTTAAAAAAATAAATGAAAAGAAAACCTCGATACGAGATTATTTTTCGCTTATAATCCGCTCATTTTTCGCTTGATTCTACAAAAGAGTACCAGTACAATATAGAAAAGAGAGGTGTGAAAGATGCAACCGAATTTTCAAATTACAGAAAAAATGTTAGTGCTGGTGCACAATATTGCGGAACTCCTGACAAAATATTCGATTGAGAAACGTCCGCTATTACCATGTAAGGAAAATCGAATCCGCTCGATTCAATCCTCACTAGCGATTGAAAATAATAGTCTGACGTTAGAACAAGTAACGGATGTGATCGAAGGACGAAGAGTTTTGGGACCGCCTAAGGATATTCATGAAGTACAAAATGCGTATGAGGCGTACGAGCGTGTTTTTTCGATGAACCCCTATCGTGTAGAAGATTTCTTAAAAGCGCATGAACTCTTGACGAACGACCTTGTAAAACATCCAGGTCAGTTTCGATTCAGTGATGTTGGCGTTTATGATGCGAGTGGGCGAGTAGTCCACATAGGAGCACGTCCGCAGTTTATTCCAGGTCTTGTGGAAGAGTTGTTTTCTTGGGCTAAGAACAGTGATTTGCTCGATTTAGTTAAATCCTGTCTCGTTCATTTTGAATTGGAGATGATCCATCCATTTGAAGATGGAAATGGTCGTATGGGACGATTGTGGCAAAGTTTGATTTTGAGTCGGTGGAATCCACTATTTGAATGGCTTCCGATTGAGTCTGTGATTCATACACACCAACAAGGCTACTATGATGCACTCGCTATCAGTAATAAGGAAAATGACGCAACGGTCTTTGTTGAGTTTATGCTTGAAGTGATTTTGGAAACTCTTGAAGAGGTGAAAGTACAAGACGGTATCGAAGAAGAAAGTGCCAATTATGTCGTCTTGCCACCATTAAAACCAAAAGAGCGAGAAGTCTTTGAACAAGTAAAGGCTTATCTTGAACAGTATGGGAATATCGGTAATCAGCAAACACAAGAACTCACTGGGCTAGTGCCGCAACCGTTCGACGCTACTTATCGATGTTCGTGGAAGTAGGGTTGTTGACTTCAAGCGGTAGCACAAAAGGTAAGTTATATTCGTTAGTACCACATAGAGATTAACCTCAACTATATAAAGTCCCTCTTTCAGAGTTTTCTTGAAAAAAACAACATTCTACTATACTATTAGAGGGTAGAAATTCAAAGAGCAAGGAGCTTATTATGAAACAAAAATTCGGAATTATTTTAGCAGCCGGTAAAGGAACTCGTATGAAATCTGCCCTTTACAAAGTGATGCATCCCGTTTGCGGGAAACCAATGGTAGAGCATGTTGTCGACCAAGTTGAAAAAACAGGAGCTACTGAAATCGTAGCTATCGTTGGACATGGTGCTGAAATGGTACAAAACCATCTTGGAGATCGTGTTTCTTATGCCGTACAAGAAGAACAATTAGGAACAGGGCACGCAGTGTTACAAGCAGAATCCCTTCTAAAAGGAAAAGAAGGAACAACTATCGTCATCTGCGGGGACACTCCATTATTAACAAGCGAAACACTTTCTGCATTAATGGAAGAGCATGAACGTACAGGCGCGAAAGCAACGATTCTGACTGCCATTGCCACAGACCCAACAGGATACGGCCGTGTGATTCGTGACGCTGACGGTTCTGTTCTTAAAAACGTGGAACAAAAAGACGCGTCTCCTGAAGAACAAAAAGTACAAGAAATCAACACAGGTACTTACTGCTTCGATAACGTAGCGCTCTTTAGTGCATTACAAGAAGTAGGAAACGACAACGCTCAAGGCGAGTACTACTTACCAGACGTATTAGAAATCTTGAAGAAACGTGGAGAAGTGGTTTCTGCTTACCCAATGAAAGATTTCGACGAAGGTATGGGTGTCAATGACCGCGTAGCTCTTTCAAAAGCGGAGAAATATATGCGTAACCGTATCAATGAAGAACATATGCGTAACGGGGTTACTTTAATCGACCCAGAAGCGACTTATATTGAGTCAACCGTTCAAATCGGTGCGGACACTGTGATTGAACCAGGCGTTGTCTTAAAAGGCAAAACGGTCATCGGTTCAAACTGCTTCATCGGAGCACACAGCGTGGTTCGTGACAGCATCTTAGACGACGGCGTTCGTCTTGTAGCAGCGAACATCGAAGAATCGCATATGAAACTGGATAGCAATGCAGGTCCATTTGCACACTTACGTCCAAATTCTGTATTAGGCGAACGTGTTCACGTAGGAAACTTTGTAGAAGTGAAGAACTCAACACTTGGGGCTGATACAAAAGTAGGTCACCTAACATACATCGGCGATGCGGACCTTGGCGAAGATATTAACGTTGGTTGTGGAACGGTGTTTGTAAACTACGATGGTAAAAATAAACACCGCGCGACAATTGGTAGCCATGTATTTATCGGATGTAATGCGAATATCGTTGCTCCAGTTACAGTTGGTGATGATGTGTTTATCGCAGCAGGTTCAACCATTACCGAAGATGTACCAGCAGGAGCTCTTGCGATTGCGCGTACTCGTCAAGTAAATAAAGAAGATTATGCTTCAAAATTACCATCTGCTCAAAAAGACTAAATTTTTTTAGGAAAAATTTAGCAAAAATATTCAAAAATCAAACAAAAAACGGTATGATAGTACTATAAAATAAACTTCGGGGGTTATCATTGTGGAACATTATTCCGATCCTAATTTAAAAATATTCGCTTTTAAGCTCAAATCGTCCTTTAGCAGCAAAAGATTGCTGAAGAAGTCGGTTTTAGAACTTGGTAAAGTTTCTGTTACTCAATTCAGCGATGGCGAAATCAAAATCAATATCGATGAGAGTGTACGTGGTTGCCATGTGTATATCGTTCAATCAACTTCTTATCCAGTAAATGATAACTTAATGGAGTTATTAATCATGGTGGATGCATTACGCCGTGCGAGTGCAAAAACAATTAATCTTGTTATTCCTTACTATGGCTACGCTCGTCAAGACCGTAAAGCACAATCTCGTGAACCAATCACAGCAAAATTAGTTGCAAACATGATTACTCAAGCCGGTGCAGACCGTGTGTTGACACTCGATTTACACGCTGCCCAAATTCAAGGGTTCTTCGACATTCCAGTGGACCACTTATTAGGAGCTCCACTTCTTGCGAATCACTTCTTAGAAAACAACTTCAAAGATAAAGATATCGTTGTTGTATCTCCTGACCATGGTGGGGTAACTCGTGCTCGTAAAATGGCTGAATTCTTACATGCACCAATCGCGATTGTTGATAAACGTCGTCCAAAGCTAACGTGGCAGAAGTCATGAACATCATCGGTGAAGTAAAAGGAAAAGTTGCCGTATTAATCGACGATATGATTGATACAGCTGGAACAATCACTCTTGCTGCACAAGCAATCAAAGATGCAGGCGCTGAAGAAGTATACGCTTGCTGTACGCATGCCGTATTATCTGGCCCAGCATTAGAACGTATCAACAACTCAGTGATTAAAGAAGTAGTTGTAACAGACTCAATCGAAGTTCCTGAAGAAAAAACAGGTGGTAAGATTGTTCAAATCAGCGTAGACCAATTAATGGCGGAAGCAATTCGTCGTATTCACGAAAACCGCTCAGTGAGTCCGTTGTTTATCGAGAAATTTACTATTTTAGATTAATAAAGAATTAGTAAAATAAATGAGCCGAGGCTATGGTCTCGGCTCATTTTTGTTTATACTGAACTAACATAGGAGGGTCGTATGGAACGAAAAGTGTCAAACAAAGCAGGGTGGTTTACCCTTATCTCATTTATTTGTTCGGTTATTACACTGGTGACGTTTGAAGAGATGGATTCATCTGTAAAAACTATTGAAAATATGGACGAAATTGGTGCAGCTATTTTAGTGCTATTTTCAGCGATGACCATCGGCGGTGTTTTTTTGGATGGGGATGAATTATTGGCGCAAAACGCTTCAGGATCTTGAGCAGTTGCAACATACGTTGGCCACTCCTGAAACGATTGAAGACTATTACAAAGCAACTGCAAAGGCTGTTCGCAAGGTTGGTTTTTCTGCCATCATATTGGCGCTCATGATTGGAGTGTTCTCGCAATTCAATAGTATTATTGAAGTGATTGGTTTGGTGGTGTTTCTATTTGGAATTGCTATCTGCTTATTATCACTTGCGCCAAGATCGCTTGCTAAACAAATTCAGAAACAAAATATCAGATAATGTTGGAGGATTTTCATGAAACTAGAGAAAGCAAAAAGTATCGCAGAAGTCTTGATGTGGCTAGGATTAGTACCGCAATGGATTTTCATGACCAGTCGTGGTGTTCCAGGAGGACTGTTGATTGCCATCTTCATCATGCCGATTCTCATGATTATGACGTTTGTCAGTTTCATGATGTATGTTTTCATTGCACTCGAAGAAAAATCGGTTAAAGACACTTGGTGGCAGCTACTGCTCACAGGCGCTTGGGTCACCTTTTTGTTATTGCTCTTCACGGGAGTCATTAGATATTGATAAAAAAGTTTTAGTTGGATTTAGTTTAAACTGCAAACATTGAACGAAACGGGATGGCAGTTGTTCTTAACAGGTGGATTCCTCATTACGTACTTGCTTCTTTCAATGAGACTCTTTTATTAAGGGGAATCAAATGCAAGAAGGCGCGGGTTATGGTACAATAATCCGGCAAGAAATAAGTGAACTTAGCGCACGAGTCGCACTCACTATTGGTGATGCAGCTCGTGCTTTTCGATTGATTGAGAGAAAGCCGTTCACTTGATAGACGATTCGAAAGATTGAAAAAGGAGATTAAGATGAGTTTCAAAATTGGAGATATTCAAATTGACAATAGCGTTGTTGTGGCCCCAATGGCTGGGATTTCAAACTCTGCTTTCCGTGTCACTGTAAAAGAATTCGGTGCCGGTTTAGTCGTTTGCGAAATGATTAGCGACAAAGGGATTCAATTTCGTAATGAGAAAACATTAAGCATGCTTCATATCGAGCAAAACGAGTATCCACTCAGCGTTCAAATCATGGGCGGAAATAAAGATACTTTAGTCGAAGCGGCCAAATACGTAGCTGAAAATACAGAAGCAGCGATTATCGATATCAATATGGGATGCCCTGTAAATAAAGTCATTAAAGCAGAAGCCGGAGCGAAATGGTTACTTGACCCTAATAAAGTATACGAGATGGTGGCGGCGGTTGTAGACGCAGTCGATAAGCCTGTAACCGTGAAGATGCGTACAGGATGGGACCACGAGCATTTATATGCGGTGGAGAATGCCTCGCTGCAGAACGTGCCGGTGCGAGCGCCGTTGCGATGCATGGTCGTACACGTGTGCAAATGTATGACGGGAAAGCCGACTGGGAAATCCTTGGTGAAGTGAAGAAGCACTTAACGCGCATTCCTTTAATCGGGAATGGGGACGTTCGCTCTCCAGAAGATGCTAAACGCATGATTGACATTGCAGGCGTGGATGGCGTCATGATTGGACGTGCAGCTTTAGCAAACCCATGGATAATTCGTCAAACAGTTCATTATTTAGAAACAGGCGAATTGCTTCCTGAAAATACCGTTCCAGAGAAAATCGAAATTGCGAAATTACACTTACAACGACTTGCCAATCTTAAAGGTGAAGTAGTCGCAACAAAAGAATTCCGTAAATTAGCAGGCTATTACTTAAAAGGAGTGCCACGTGCCTCTAAAACAAAAGTAGCCATTAACGAAGCAGAGAACTTACAAACAGTAGAAGCGTTATTAGACCAATTCGTAGTAGAACATTTAGAACGTGAAGAACGTCAAAAACAACGCTTAGCAGAAATTTAAGCAAAAAGCCTTGAAATACTTTCAATAAAGCCTCTTCTTTTGGTACAATAAGGAGAGTTATGAAGAACAAGCAGCGTTCAAAGGAGGAACAAACGTGTCTTTCGAAGTAGAAACACAAGAAACATTAAATGACCAATTACAAGTTCGTCGTGAAAAAATGAATCAATTACGCGAAAAAGGAATCGATCCTTTCGGTACTGGATTCAAACAAAAAAATACAACTGAAGAAATCCACAACCAATTTGAAGGAGCTACTAAGGAATCTCTTGCTGAGCAAGAGCCTGTAACCGTTCAAATTGCTGGACGGTTGATGACAAAACGTGGAAAAGGGAAAGCTGGTTTTGCCCACATCCAAGACGGCAAAGGCCAAATCCAAATTTACGTACGTAAAGATGCTGTTGGAGATGATGCGTACGAAGTCTTCACAAAAGCAGACTTAGGAGACATCGTTGGTGTTGTAGGGACTGTCATGGTCACAAACACTGGTGAGTTATCTGTTAAAGCAGAACAATTCATTCATTTAACAAAAGCACTTCGTCCACTTCCTGATAAATATCACGGATTAACAAACGTAGAACAACAATACCGTCAACGTTACTTAGACTTAATCAGTAACCGCGAAAGCTTTGACCGTTTCGTTACACGTAGTAAAATCATCCGTGAAATCCGTCGTTACTTAGACGAACGTGATTACTTAGAAGTTGAAACTCCAGTACTACACACATTAGCGGGTGGGGCAAATGCTCGTCCATTTATCACACACCACAATGCGTTAGACATGGAATTATACATGCGTATTGCTCCAGAATTACATTTAAAACGTTTAGTAGTAGGTGGGATGGAACGCGTATACGAAATCGGACGTGTTTTCCGTAATGAAGGGATCGACACAACTCACAACCCTGAATTTACTTCAATCGAAATCTATACAGCTTACACAGACTACAAAGATGTTATGGATTTAACAGAAGGAATCATTTCAGACGTTGCCGAAAAAGTATTAGGAACAACATTAGTTTCTTACGGCGAACATGAAGTGGAATTAAAAGCTCCATGGAAGAGAATTCATATGGTAGATGCGATTAAAGAAGTAACAGGCGTTGACTTCTGGCCACAGATGACAGACGAAGAAGCACGCGCCATCGCGAAAGAAAAAGGCGTAAAAGTCGAAGATTCAATGACGTTTGGACATATCGTGAACGAATTCTTCGAAACATTCGTTGAAGAAACATTAATTCAACCAACATTCATCTACGGACATCCAGTGGAAGTATCTCCATTAGCCCGTAAAAACGATGAAGACCAACGTTTCACAGATCGTTTCGAATGCTTCATCTGTACAAAAGAGTACGGAAATGGCTTCACGGAGTTAACTGATCCAATCGATCAACGTGAACGTTTCATGAAACAAGTAGAAGAAAAATCTGCTGGGAACGACGAAGCGCATCCGCATGATGAAGACTTCATCCAAGCGTTGGAATATGGTCTATCTCCAACAGGTGGAGTAGGTATCGGAATTGACCGTTTAGTTATGTTACTAACAAACAGCCAATCAATCCGTAACGTCCTATTATTCCCAACAATGAAAAGTTTAGACTAATAGCAATTGAGTGCCCCGTTTAAGGTTCGCCTTAGACGGGGTGTTTTTTGTTTAACCGCAATTACCAAATATGGTAATTATCATATTTGATAATTATCATATATGATAATTTCGAAAATAAACTGAAGAAGAGCGGCCGCTTTTTAGCATACTTAAAGTAACAAATGTTCACAGGGTTGTAGTTGACTTTCCGGACATTTGAATATACTATGAGGGGAAGTTGGAAGAGTATGCTTTTCCAGATTCAATTTTTATAGACAAAAGAGACCTTCACGCGATTCGAGCGCGGCTTGAATAGGGTGTTTTTTACTAAAGGAGAACTAATGAAATATTTTAAACAGTTTGGTTGGATTATGATTGTGACCTGTATCGGTGAAATCATGAAATATTACATCCATCTTCCAATTCCAGCAAGCATTTATGGCCTCATTCTAATGATGGCTTTATTAATGACAGGTGTTGTTAAAATTGAAAAAGTGTACCAAGCAGGGACGTTTTTGATCGAGATTATGTCGTTAATGTTTATCCCGGCTGCCGTTGGAATTATCGAATCGTGGGATCAGCTGCATCGTATTATTGTGCCAGTTTCCATCATCACGATTATTACAACTTTTGTAGTGATGATTGTTTCGGGGAAAGTAACGCAATTTGTCCTCGAGAAAGGAGCCCAAGATGATGAATCAACTCGTTCTTAATACAGCAACCATTGGGTTCGTGATTAGTATTATTGGCTTTGAAATCGGAGTGTTTCTTCGTGACCGTTATAAATGGCCAATTTTCAATCCACTACTTGTAGCGATTATTTTCGTAATTATTGTATTAAATGTCTTTAATATCGACTATGATAGCTATTATGCGAGTGCGGATAGCTTAAGTTATCTCTTAACGCCTGCAACGGTTTGTTTAGCGATTCCATTGTATCAACAAATTGAACAATTGAAGAAACATAAAGGAGCCATCTTCGCAGGGATTACTGCGGGGGTATTGACGAGCCTATGCACGGTTTGGGTGTTATCAATGCTCTTCCACTTGACGCATGAAGAGTACGTAACCTTATTGCCAAAATCGATTACGACTGCCATTGGAATGGGTGTATCTCAAGAGGCTGGCGGCTATGTGACGATTACCGTAGCGGTGATTATTCTTACAGGGGTTCTAGGAAATATGTTCTGTGAAATCATCTGTAAGGTAACAGGAATCACTCATCCTGTTGCCAAGGGGATTGCGATTGGATCATCTTCTCATGCAATTGGGACTGCACGTGCGATGCAATTAGGTGAAGTCGAAGGTGCGATGAGTGGTCTATCCATTGTGATTTCAGGGATGATTACTCTTATTGGTGCGCAGATTTTTGCAAGATTTATTTAATTTAGAAAAGACTGGACGACGCTGTCTAGTCTTTTTTTGTAAAAACACTGTTTTCATGTTTTCACTACGTTTTCAAATTCTCGCATTTTGAGGGAAGAAAGATGGTTTAGAGGGTATTGGTGTAAAAATATGGATTAAAAAAGCTACAAATAAAGCATTTTTTGAAACAAAGTGAAGGAGAGCTCCGTTTAATTTAATAGAACCGTAATATTTGTATTTATATAGTAACTAGCCAATGAAATTATTTTTCATATATAATGTAAGTACGTTAAAAGTAGGTAAAACAAATTGTGAAGTTTTTTGTTAACAACACTTTCACAAACAAACTTGCTAGATACTATTGCAATAATAATTAAATTTGTGATAATATATGTTTTTCATTCAACAATTATGAAAAAAATATGGTATAATAGTTTGAAAAAAATTAAAAAGGAGAAAGGGGATAGACGATGAAAGCATTTTTAGCAAAACTGCAAGAAGGTTTTAAATCATTAGGATTAGCGAGTCAATTAGCCATTACGATAGGCCTATCTTTAGCCATGCTAGCAGGTGTTTATAGCATTTCACAAGCGATGAGTCCAATGCAAAAAGTGACTCAAGTCGTAGAAGTACAAACAAGTGTATCAGCCAATTCGTCAACTCCTTCAAATAGTACTGAAAAGAAAGAAGTCGCCGATAAAAAACAAGAGAAAAAACAAACTCAAGAGTCGACCGAAACGGGCACTACAGAAGAACCAGTAGTAACCACAGAAGAAAGAAATACAAGAGAGGTTGAACAAGGCATTGCTCCGGTAGAAAGAAACACAAACCGAGGGAATAATGAAACTTCAATCAGTCAACAAACGAAGGAGGCAACTCCAACAGAAGTACCAACTGTAACTTCTGTTGCTGAGACAGCTGCTACAACTGCACATCCTTTGAAACCGTTAGGAAATACGGGACAAGATTTTGTAACGTTGGAACAAGCTTTAGCATGGATGAAAGATCAATTAGACCAATCTTCAAAAGCACAAGAAGCTGGTAAAGCAAAATTGGGTATATTCCGGAAGGGCTTATGAAATTCCGTGGAGTGATGGAACGAAAACTGCTACTGTAGATTTAACGAAAGTAGCGGTTCAAAGACCAGAGCCGTCAACAACAGAAACAACATCTGCAGATACGGTTGCACCGCCTGCAACAGATCATTTATAAAATTGGGCTCTTTGTCAAATAGTGTTGATGAAGAATTTTAGGAAGGGATTAAGCAACTAATTGTTGCTTAATTCCTTTTTGTTTTGGGCCAAACATTTTTGTTATTAAGATAATCCTGTTTCTAAAATGGTAATAGTTTTTAAAACCGTAGGCATTTCTTTTAAGCACTTTTATTTTATTGTTTATTCCTTCGATAGGGCCATTTGTTCTAGTTGGATACTCACAAGTATTTTGAATATATGGCAAGTAAGTCATAAGAGTCTTTAATACTCTTTTTAACCCAGGAGATAGGTCTAATTGCGTAGCTGCTTCAATCGTTTCCTTGAATTCTATATAATCTCTATCCTGTATACATTCACGAAGTGAATGTACAACCTCATAATCATGTTTTAAGAGATGGATTGTTTTCTAAGATATAATCCACAATTCCTTTAGTTGTCATAAAGCTTTCAAAAAGCTTTATAACGATTATATTTATAGTTCTGAAGTTCATTAGATTCTTTAAAATTAACTTCCAATAATGTTTTTAACTTTCGATATAATTTAGCGTCTTTATAACGATGCTGATTCATGACACGTACCCGAGTTCGATTTAATTTCTCTATTTAAGGCTTGTACGATGTGAAAAGGATCAATGATAATTTTTAGCGTTAGGAAACATTTCCTTTTTATTAATTGAATGTACGGTACGTACATGTCGATAGAGATGGTTTTTACCTTTAATCTAGTCTTAGGCTCAAAACGATAAAAATATTGTTTCAAACTGTAAGATTTTCTATCTCGTACAACATCGACCAGCTTGTGTGTAGTGCTATCACAAATAATGAAGCTCATATTACTATCGGAAGATTTGACGGATTTAAATTCATCAAAACACAAATGCTCAGGTAAATCGTGTAATGGTTTAATCGTTAATAATCGTGCTGTATCATCTATGATACGTCTTACAGTATGAACTGAAACATTTGTTTCTTTTGCGATATATGTTTCAGATACTGTTTCACTAATTTTTGATTTGATTTCATTTTTTAATCGTTTAGAGATATGACAGTGTTTTTCTACGATTCGACTAGTGTCTGCAGTAAATGAAGAGCCGCATTCTCTACAGAGAAATCTCTGCTTGCGTAGATTTAAGTAGGCCGGAAGGCCTGAAACAGAACAGAGAGTGATACGAGATGTTTTCGTGCCGTTTTTAACGATATTATTATTTTGGCTAACACATCCACAGACAGTACAAAATTCTGGTTTATGCGTATATGTAGCTGAATAAAATAAAGATTTTCTCTTTTTAAATATCTTCTCTTGAACTTTATTATCCCAAATCATGTTTTTATCTTTGATTTGTAGTGTAGCTTCTAGTATATTGTTCATATGGTCATCATCCTTTTGTTTTAGGTTTCAGCGCTTTTAATATAATGGATGTTGGCCTTTTTGTATACACTAAAATAGGGTTGGTGGAAAAATTCCATCAACCCTAAAAATTATAGAACCTAAAATTGAGCACTTTGGTAGC
>BNJS01000783.1_pt1 | contig 86055 bp, 81 predicted proteins | sample 8540461 | NCBI WGS metagenome assembly BNJS01 (sample SAMD00202454, study PRJDB9452) | human saliva metagenome | isolation source: human saliva | place: Japan
CGGGGCGGCGGCATCATGCCGGACTCCGAGCCGGTCGACGAGCTGGCGGAGACGACCGCCAAGATGCGCCCCATGCTGAGCGCCCTGGGCGTGCCTCTCTGAGACGCCTCTGAGCGGGTAGCGCGTCAGGAGTCCTTGCGCTCGACCAGGGTCACGTCGATGTCCTGCTTCTTGGAGTCGCGGATGACTGTGAGCTTGACCTTGTCGTTGGCGGAGTACTGGCGTACGTAACCGGTCAGTGCCGAGCCCTGGGAGGTGGTCTTGCCATCGATGGCGATGACGACGTCGTCCCTCTTCAAGCCGGCCTTGTCGGCCGGAGAACCGCCTTCGACCGAGATGATCTTGGCACCGCCGCGCGTCTCACCATCGACCTTGGCAGAACCGGTCTGCAGGTTGACGCCCAGGTAGGCGTGGGTCGCCGCCCCCGACTCGATGAGCTGCTTGGCGACCTTGTCGGCCAGCTTGACGGGAATGGCGAAGCCGATGCCGATGCTCCCCGAGCCCCCCTCACCACCGCTGGAGCTCCCCATGGTGGCGATGGAGCTGGTGATCCCGATGACCCGTCCGTTCTCGTCGAAGAGGGGCCCACCGGAGTTGCCGGGGTTGATGGCGGCGTCAATCTGGATGGCGTTGGTGTAGACCGCCGAGGACGGGGAGCCTCCTCCTGAGCCGTCCTCACTCTGGGAGTTGACGACAGGACGGTCGAGGGCCGAGATGATGCCGGTGGTGACGGTCGAGGACAGGCCCAGCGGGTTACCGATCGCCATGACGTCCTGACCGGTGGCCAGCTTGTCGGAGTCGCCGAGCTGGGCGACGGTGAGGTTGTCGGGGGCGTCCTTGAGCTGGATGACGGCCAGGTCGGTGGCGGGGTCGGTCCCGGTGGGCTCGGCCTCGTAGACGCGGCCATCGGCCAGCGTCACCAGGATCTGCGAGGCACCCGCCACCACGTGGTTGTTCGTGATGATGTGCCCCTCCTTGTCGAAGATGACTCCGGACCCCAGGGCCTTGCCGTTGCCGGTGGTTATGGCGATGGAGACGACGGCGTTGGACACGGCGGCCGAGACAGCCTCCCAGTCGGGGGCCTGGCCGGCGCTGTTAACGGTCTGGGTCGTGCTCCCGGTGGCGATCGCGGTGGGTGCCGTTGAGGAACTCGATGAAACGTCCCCACCGTGAGTGTCCATGTACCTGACCGCGCTCACAGCGCCACCAGCGCCCAGCAGGGAGGCGACCACCGCGGAGGCGATCAGGGCGATCCAGCCCGGCCCCCGGCGCCTCTCGGCACCGGTCTCACTGCCTGCGGCCTTCGATGTCGCGTAGAAGGACTCCCCGCCGGGGGCGCCGGCCTGCGCGTAGCCGCCGGGTGTCGTCGGGGCGCTCGTGTAGGGCGAGCCGAAGTGCGCCTGCTGCGCCTGGTAGGGCTGCTGGGTGGATGAATAGCTGGTCGGCGCCGCCTGCTGCTCCTGGGGGGCGGGGTACTGGCCCTGCTGATGGAACTGCTGATAGGACTGCTGGGGCTGGTACTGCCCCCTGGGAGGACTGAGCGTAGACCGACGCGGACTGGTCGGCGGGCAGCTGCGAGGTGGGCGGCTCGGCAGGAAGCTGCCGGGTGTCGTCCCAGCGCTGCTCGCCTGCGTTGTGAGGCACGAGCGTCTCAGGATAGGAGGCGTCGGCGGCGTAGGCCTGTGAGAGATCCTCGTAGCCGACCTGATTCTCGGTCGCACTCGGGGCCTCGCTGCCGGAGACCGCCGCAGCCGGGCTGTCCTGGCTGCCGGCGGACCGGGAGTCGACACCGGAGTGACTGTCGTCCGCCGCCGCTCCAGGCTCGTCGGGCCGGTGGGCCTCCGGGTTCGCCTCGTCGTATCCGCTCATCTGTGCTCCTCCTCGGGCGTCTCGCCCTCTCCAGATCCACGGGTAGACAACACCAGGGCTCTGTGCCGTTTCCGATGATTCCCTGAGGCTGCACTGTGGATCGTGTAACCGTTGTATTGCAGCGGGCTGAGAGTGCGGCAGTGGGTTCGGGGAACCCGAGCCCTCTCCCGCGAGTCCTATCCCGCTGGCTGCCGTCCATCTCTATCGTCGTTCATGTTGTCAGGGTGTGAGGACCGTGCCTCGTGGTCTCCCAGACGACGACGCTCAGACCGTCGACCGGCTCGGCCAGGATCCTCTGGAGGGCCGCGACATCATCTGGGACATGGACACGAGCCCCCAGGGCGGTGGCCAGTGCAGCAATATTCGCACACTGGGGGGCGGTGAAAAGTCGTTCGAACCGGCCAAGTGACGTGGTGCGGGAGTACTCGAGGTGGGAGAAGATCGCGCCCCCGCCGTCGTCGACGACGATCACCTGCAGGTCGGCCTCCTCCTCACGCACTCCCCGACTCAAGGACATGGCGTCGTGGAGGAAGGCGAGGTCTCCCATCACGGCACGCACCGGTCCGCCCGAGGCCGTCCACAGTCCGATGCCAGTGGCAATGGTGCCGTCGATTCCGGCCAGGCCTCGGTTGGCAACTGCTTTCGGGACGGTGGCACCGGGGCGGGCGAGTCGGTCAAGACGCCGCACCGTCATGGAGGAGCCCAGCAGAAGGGTGGGGGCGCCGGGGGCCAGGCTCGCCTCCCACACGGCCTGGGCCAGGGTGTCGGCGCTGCTGGAGCGGCCCGGATCGGGAAGATCCGCCACGGCTTGGTGCCAGGATTCGTTCCAGGTCGTGTCTGCCCGCTGCAGGCCGAGGGAGGCGACCAACCGGGCTGATCGGAGGGCGACGTCGTCGATGGCCTCGTGATCGGGGCCGTCGACGGGGAGGATCCGTCGGGCCTGTCCCGGGGACGTCGGCCCACCGGGCCCGTTCGGTCAGAACGGTGATATCGAGGTCCTCGCGCCCCAGGAGCGCGGTGACGGAGCGGCTGAGGCTGGGGTGGCCCAGGACGAGGACGTGCTCGGCCTGCTCCGCGAGCGCGCGGCCCGCTTGGGTGCCCAGCAGCTCGGCGTAGCGGGTCAGGGCCTGGGGGCCGCCGCGGGCCTGGGAGGTGGGTTCGGCCAGGAGCGGCCAGCCGAGGTGCTCGGCCAGAGACCCGGCCAGGGCACCGACGGCCGGGTGGGCGGTGTCGCCGGCGACGATGAGTCCCCGACCCCTCCGCTCCGATGAGGAGCCGTGGTCGGCCCGCCGGCAATCGTCGGTAGCCAGGGCGCGATCCTGCACCGCTGTCCGGGCAGCCGTGGCTACCGTGGGGCGGGCAGCGCCGGGGCGGCCGGCGCCGCTCCCTCCGCCGTCAGGGGCGGACGGAAGCGGGCGTTGATCTGAGCCGGTCCGGGATCCCGGCTGAGGGCGCCGGTGGCCGCGACGACGGCGCGGCGCACCTGCCCGGTGACGGCGGCGTTGGCTGCGCAGCCCCCGAGGTCGGCGGTCAAGTCGGCGGGCAGGTCGACGCCCAGGCGCAGGGCCGGTGCGAAGAGCCCGGTCTGCTCGGTGGTCTGGCTGGCGCCGGTGCCGACCAGCTCGTGGGGCCGGTCGGCGCTGATGACGAGCAGGGGGATGCCAGCGGCGTCGGCCTCGCTTACGGCCGGGTGGAGGTTGGAGACGGCCGTCCCCGAGGTGGTCACGACGGCGGCGCAGCGGCTGCGCCCGCTCAGGGCGTGGGCGCGGGCGGCCCCCAGGGCGATGAAGCCGGCGCTGCGCTCGTCCAGGACGACGCGCAGACGTACGCGCCCGGCGTCGGCGGCGTCCGCCAGGGCGTCCGCCAGCGGGGCGCTGCGCGATCCCGGGCACAGGACGACCTCGTGCACGCCCTCGGCCAGGAGGGCCGCCACGAGACTGCGGGCGTCGGCCATGGCGGGCGGGAGCTGCGGGTGCTCCGGAGAGTCGGTCACAGGGGCGAGGATACGAGAGCGTGCCGTCTGCGCCGCGCTGCGATTGGTCACAGTACGGACAGTGCGGTGAGCCCACCGCACGGTTCGCGCAGGGGTTACAGCGGCAGTCCGGCCACGGCCCGGCTCGGGTCGCGGGCCTCGCGCTGGCGGCGGGCGTGAAGGGCACCGGCCAGGTGCAGCAGGCGCGTCTGCCAGTGCCTGGTGAGGTAGGGCCCCGCCTTGACCTCGTTCAGGAGGCGCTCGGAGACGGGGGCGGCGGCGTCGAGACGCAGGGTCCCGTTGCTGGGAAGAACGCTGGGCTCGGCGACGTCCTGGGTCAGCAGGCGCACGGTCCCCAGGCCGCAGGCGTGGCTGAGGGACGGCAGGCTGAAGGCGAGGGTGGCACCGGTCATGATGCCCACGGAGGTGTCCAAAGCGGAGGAGACGACCGCGGGCAGCCCGAGGCGCTCGGCCATGTCCAGGGCTCGGTGCACTCCGCCCAGCGGGGCCACCTTGAGAATGGCGACGTCGGCGGCGCGCCGGTGGACGATCTCCAGGGGGGTTGGCCGACAGCCGGATCGACTCGTCCGCGGCGATGGGCACGTCGACGGCGCGGCGCAGGTCGGCCAGGTCGTAGACGGTGGCACAGGGCTGTTCGGCGTACTCCAGCCCTCCGGCGGCCCGGTCCATGAGGGTCAGGTTCTCGCGGGCGGTGTCCAGGTCCCAGGCGCCGTTGACGTCGATGCGCACCTTCCCTGAACGCCCGAGGGCCGAGCGGACCGCTTCGAGCCGCTCCAGGTCCGCCGAGCGCTTGTCGCTGCTGCCGCTGACCTTGACCTTGGCGGTCCTGGCGCCGGAGGCTCGCACCAGCTCGACAGCATCCTCGGCGCCGACCTCGGGAACAGTCACGTTGACGGAGATGGTCTCGCGGTAGCGGGGAAGGAAGGAGTTGCCCAGGGCCTGGGACAGCCCGGAGGCGAGCCAGGGAGCACTGGCCTCCGAGCCGTAATCCCAGAACGGCGCGACCTCGCCCCACCCGCCGGGGCCGTGGAGCAGGACGCCGTCGCGACGGGTGATGCCGCGAAACGGCGTCGTCAGGGGGATGTCCCAGACGATGGCGCGGTCGATGCGATCCAGCAGGCCGGTGGAGTCCTGAGCATGAAGAGAGGCGATGTCGATCTCGCCGCTGGCATGCTGATGGTCCGGACTCACGGGCACAGAATACGCACGATCTTCAATCAACATGACAAAACCGGGACAAGGGTGGCGGGACCCACCTCGGCAAACGTCCGCCGAGCTCCGCAGAACGCTGTCCGACGCCCTCAGCCGGCCTCGCTTGCTCGCCCCTGTGCCGGAGCCGTCCGCAGCCGTGGGCGCAGCCACCGTCCACGGGCTTTTGTAGAATGACGTGCGCGGTTGAATTCGTGATCAGATCGAAGGGACGTCATGAACCAGGGCAGCATGGGGCGGGGCGATACAGGGCATCATCACTGGAGGCCCGTCATGCCCGTATCCGCGATGGTCGTGGGCCGCCTCGTTCTCGGACTGCCCAGCGCGTTCGGTCTGACGATCATCGTGCTGGTCTGGTCCTCACTGACCCGCGCCGGGCTGGGATTCGGCAGGGCGTGCCTGTTCTCCCTGGTGGCGGTGACGATTCGAGAGCTGATCGACGCCTCGGCCCATCGGCTCATCATGCGGGCCTGGCGCTCGAGGGACCCTCACGGCCTGCTGCTGACGTTCATCGCCGCCACCTGCCCCGCGGTTGCGGGATTCTTGGCTGCGCGGCTCCTCGCCCCGGCGGCGACGACGGCGCTGACGGTTCTCACGTGGCTGCCGTTCATGGCCTTCGTCGCCCTCATTGAGAGGCCGTGGGACACCTCCCTCGGATACGACGCCCTTCAGGAGCGCATCCACCAGCCCCAACCGATCCCACCGGAGTATGTCACCGCCGACTTCCGCGACGCCCGCAAGCACCTCCCCGAGCTCCGCCGCATCGCACTGGCGCACGCGGCGCTGTAGGCCCCACGGCGCCGAGCCACCTCGATGGAGGTCAACTGCGGCGACGATCGCAGCCTTGTTAGGGTGAGAAGGCGTCATCCGTGAGCTGTGAGCATCAGGGGAAGGGCATATGAGCGCTCGCGACGTCACCCGCGCATCAGACCGGAGCTGGCGGCCTTGATCTTCGCACCGCGCCCCCTCCACTCACCTGACTCCTCTCACCTGGGCGACCTGCCTGCTCATCTCTTGCACGCTGGATCAGCCGTGGAAGACGCCGATGTCCTACGAGGAGATGAAGGAACGCGGCCGCCAGACCCGGCTGATGACCCGGGAGCACTTCGCCGAGGAGATCGCCGACGGCCGGATGACCTTCCGCCCCATCGATGACGAGGGCTACCACCTCGACGAGGACGGCAACCGCATGGAGGACTGAGATACCCCGCGGTCACTGTGCCCGGCCTGCGAGTCGTGGTGGAGCCGGTCCCGACCGGGGACATTTCTCGCGTGCGGGTGCTCTTTCCTCCGACCGGGGACGTTCTGCGCGTGCGGGGACCGGTTCCCTGTCCCCGACGGCGTCGAATGCCCCCGCCCGGAGAGGGACGCACCCGGCCGCGCAGAACGTCCCCGCCGACGGGTCTTCTCACCCGCGCCGCTCGGAGTGTTTCGCCCAAGCCCTGCAGCCGTCCTCCCCGCCCCGCCTCTCGCAGGCTTTCGAGGGCGGGGCAGCACCCGACGTCAGGACTTCTTGAAGTCGTACTGCGGGTGCTTCTGGGCCCAGGCGATGGCGGCCTCATCCTCTTTCCCTCGCCATAGGTGTTGACGACGAGGTCCTCGAGGCTGCCGTAGGTGGCCTCATCCATCGTGATGGAGCCGAGCCACTTCGCGATCTCGGGGTACTCCTGCGCGAATCCCTCTCGCCCCAGGAAGTGAAGCCCCTCCCCCTTGCCGAGTGCACCCTTGGGATCCTCCAGGTCCCGCATGTCATAGGTGGTGTTCGCCCAGAAGGGGTGCCACAGGGTGACCACGATCTCGTTCTTGGCGTCGACCGCCTTCTTGAGCTCGGCCAGCATCCCGGTGGTGGAGGAGGTCAGGAACTTCATGTCCCCCAGACCGTAGGCGGGGATCACGTCCTCCTGCGACACCTTGGTCAGGCCGGCGCCCGGCTCGATACCGATGATCTTGTTGCCGATCTGCGAGGCGTGGGACTTGATGTCCTCGATCGATTTCATGGAGGAGTAGGAGGGAACCGCCCAGGTCAGCTTGGCGGCGTCGTAGTAGGTCCCCAGGTCCTCGATGTACTTGCGGTACTTGTCCATGTACTCCTTGTGAGTGACGTCCGGCCAGGCCGACGGGTAGAGGTCAACCGCCCCCTGGCTGAGCCCGGCGTAGAGAGGCCCCGCCTCACTCAGGTCGGTCAGCTTGATCCGGTACCCGGCCTTCTCGAGCTGGGTCTTCACCAGATGCGTCATGGACAGGCCGTCACTCCAGGAGGGGATGAAGCCGAGTCGGAGCGTCTTACCGCCACCCGAGCCTCGACCACAGGCGGCGAGCGCACCTCCTGCCATGAGGGAGGCAAGAGCCGTGGTGAAGGTACGACGGGAGGCCTGCATAGCATTCCTTCGGTGTGCGCCTGCCGCCGGCGAGGGCGGAACGGAAAAGCGTCGTCGAGTCATGGGTCACCGCTTCTTGATGAGCGAGAGCAGCGAGCCCTTCTCCCGCGGCGCCCCGAGGGCCGCGGTCACCCGGTCCAGGAAGATCGCCAGGAACACGATGGACAGACCCGCCTCGGTGCCCTTGGCGATATCGATCGTCGCGAGCGCCTTGACGACCTCCTTCCCGAGGCCGTCGGCACCGACCATGCCCGCGATGACGGCCATCGACAGCGCCAGCATGATGACCTGGTTGACACCCGCCATGATCGTGGGAACGGCCAGGGGCAGCTGAATGCCCCGCAGGATCTGCCAGTCGGTCGCTCCGAAGGAACGCCCCGCCTCAACGGTCTCCTTATCCACCTGCTTGATGCCCAGCTCGGTCATGCGCACACCGGGGGGCATCGCGAAGATGAGCGTGGCGAACATGCCGGGAACCACACCGATGGAGAAGAACAGCACCGAGGGAATGAGGTAGACGAAGGCCGGCATGGTCTGCATGAGGTCGAGGACCGGGCGGACGAGCGCGCTGACGTACTTGTTCCGAGCGGCCCAGATCCCCAAGGGGATGGCGAAGATGAGGGCGGTGACCGTGGCCAAGGTGACGAGGACCAGAGTCTCCATCGCATTGGTCCACTGGCCCATCGAGATGATGAGCAGGAAGGTGACGGCGGTCCCCACGGCCAGTCTCCAGGACTTCGCCAACCAGGCGATCAGGACGAAGACCACCACCATGACGAGCGGCGGAATGGCCAGCAGGACATCGACGAGGACGTCATTGACCGAGGTTCCGCTCTGGGAGATCAGACCCAAGAAGCCGTGCAGATGCGTCTGGATCCAGTTGATGAGGGTCTCGACCCAGGAACCCAGAGGGGATCTTGGGAAGAGGTGTCTGTACGGGAATCATCAGGCGTCGGCTCCTTCAGCCTCGGTGGTCTCACTGGCCTCGACGGTCTGCTCATCGATCTGCTTAGCGGCCGGCTCGGCCGTGCCGTCCTGCAAGACGTCGTCGGGACCCGCGGGATCGGCACTGGAAGCACTGGACGCACCGGCCTCCTGGTTCTGCTCACTGATGGCGGCCAGCAGGGTGACACGCGGGATGACGCCGGAGATCCGTCCGTCGTCGTCGACGACGACGATGGGGGCCGCGTGCTGCGCGGCGTGGGCGAACAGCTCGTTGACGGGAGTCGAGTGCGGCACGACCGGCATCTCGTGGATCGTGGACAGCGGGAGCGTGTCGGAGCCCTCCTTCACCGCCCGGGCGACATCGTCCTCCCAGACGTATCCGAAGGGCGTGCGGTCGCGGTTCTGGACGAGCAGCCACGGCGGCTGGTTCTCCCGCAGGAGCTTGTGGGCGGCGCGGGGGCTGCGGTCCGAGCCCAGGATCGCGTACGGGGGCTCTGCGATGGAGCCGGCTGTCAGGACCCGGGTGCGGTCGACGTCGGCCACGAACCGTGAGACGTAGTCGGAGGCGGGATCGCGCAGGATCTCCTCGGCGGTGCCGACCTGCTCGACGCGCCCGTCGCGCATCATGGCGATGCGGTCCCCCAGCCGCATGGCCTCGTTGAGGTCGTGGGTGATGAACAGGATCGTCTTGCCGAGCTTGCCCTGGAGGTCGATGAGCTGGTCCTGCATCTCACGGCGGATGAGCGGGTCGAGCGCGGAGAAGGCCTCATCCATGAGCAGGATGTCGGTCTCGGCGGCCAACGCCCGGGCCAGGCCCACGCGCTGACGCATTCCTCCGGAGAGCTCCCCGGGCTTGTAGCCGCCCCAGCCCTCCAGGCCCACCATGGACAGGGCCTCCTCGGCCCGGCGCTCGCGCTCGGAGCGATTCATCCCCTGGATCTCCAGGCCGTAGGCGGCGTTCTCCCCCACCGTGCGGTGGGGCAGGAGGGCGAAGTTCTGGAAGACCATGGAGACGCGCTCGCGGCGCAGCTCGCGCAGCTTCGACTTCGAGATGTGCGCCAGGTCCTCCCCTGTAGAGGGTCATGCTGCCGGCGGTGATGGGCAGCAGGCCGTTGACCATGCGGATGAGCGTGGACTTCCCGGAGCCCGACAGGCCCATGACCACGAAGATCTCGCCCTTGTCGACGTCGAAGGAGGTATCGATGACGGCCGCGGTCTGCCCTGACTTCCTCAGCTGGTCCCGCGTCCTGCCGGCCTTGAGCTTCTTGACGCCGTCGGACGGTCGTCGCCCGAAGACCTTGTAGACATGGTTGGCCTCAATGACTTTCACAGCACTCCTCGCAATCGAACTCCTGGCCTGGCCGCAAGGGTTCGGAAAACGAGTTGTGAGAGCCGTGTCCGGACCCCATGACGACTGCAAGCCCGTTTCATGGTGCTGCGCAGTGTTCACGCGGTCAATTTGAACAGGCGCAGAATCCCGCGAATTCACGGGACTTCAGGCCTTGACACACCTGTGAGCGTGTCCGGCGCCACGCCCATGGAACGGAGCAGGATCCACCCTGCGCGCAAGGTCGGTCATCACCATTCATCAGCACCGAGAATGCTTGAAATCACCACGAACATCGTGACTTCCCCAGAGTCCTGCACCGCACGAGCAACAACGAGGCACATAGCCAATGACATCCATATGTGCAACCGGAACCCCCAGGAGCCACAGGATGTGATAATAATCTCTTTTACTTCGTCAGCCTGTTCCGCTCCATATCGGAACGATCATGGTGCACACCCGAAAGACCCCTCCTGTCACTTGGACTCACTACTCTGAGGGGCACACCCGCGGTCCGCAGGACCAACCGGGGCACCGACGGAGGAGGAGACTGCCGTGCCGGCTGCAGGATGGATCCCGGCGGATGGCCCAGCCCCCTGGGGGCCCCTCGGAGGTCCGGGCGCACACGGGCCCAAGGCCCACGCCGACGTGCGCATCTCGAACATGTCGCTCATCCTGCGCCACCTTCAGACGAGTCCCGCACTGTCGCGCACGCGACTGGCCCGTGAGACGGGGCTGTCCAAGGCAACAGTGTCGACGCTGGTGGCCGAGCTGTGCTCCCGAGGACTGCTCATCGAGGAGGAGCCGGACCTGTCCGGTAACGTCGGCAGACCGAGCACGGGCCTGCGCACGGCTCCACGCGCAGCGGCCGGAATAGGTCTGGAGATCAGTGGAGCCTCGCTGCTCCTGTCCATTGCGGACCTGACCGGAGAGGTCGTCCTGCGCCGTTCGGAGCTCGTCGGCGACGCCGGGCACCACCCCGACAGAATGATCGAGCACGTAGCGGCCATGCTGTCCCAGGCCCTGGACCAGCTGACGCGGCAGGGGACGACGGTTCCGGGAATCGTCCTGGCCCAGCCCGGGATCATCGACTACGCCAGCAACACCGTGCGCTACTCCTCCACCCTGGAGTGGCACGACATCGCCGTGGCGGACCGGGTCCGCGACGCAGTCGCCCACCGCGCGGGCCCGACAAAGAGCGTCCCCACCATCACGCTGGAGAACGACGCCAAGCTCGCCGCACTGGCCACCTATGAGCGCTACGCGCAGACCGGGGTGCGCAACCTGCTCTATCTGTCGGGAGGCGAGGGGATCGGCGCCGGCATCATCTCCGACGGCCACCTCCTGCGCGGCTGGCTGGGCCTGACCGGCGAGGTCGGCCATATGCCCGTGGAGCCCGAGGGCCTGACGTGCCGGTGCGGGCGGCGCGGCTGCTGGGAGACCCGCTCCGGCCTGCAGGCCCTGACGGCGGCGTACCCGCCGGGCGACGCGGTGCGCGACGAGACCACCTCCCTGAACGCGCGCATCGAGATCCTGCGTCAGCGCTTCGACGCAGGGGACACCGGGCTCGCCCGGAGGCTGGAGCTCTCCCAGCAGGCGCTCGCACGCGCCCTGGCGATCCTGGAGGACGTCCTCAACCCTCAGGTGATCGTGCTGTCGGGATACCTGGCCGCCTTCGCCGACGTGTTCCTCGACCCCACCGCCGCCGCCCTGAAGGCCCGGCTGCTGGACCAGCGCGCCACTGTGAGACTGGAGACCTCCCACCTGGGTCAGTGGGCCTCGTCACAAGGGGCGGCTCTGGTGGCACTGGAATCCGTGCTCGACAACCCCTCACTGGTGGATCGCGGGCCCGGCTCTAGGCGCCGCCCGATATATCGACCATCTCGCCAGTAGCAGGCGGACAGCGCATGCTGTATTTTGTTCGGAGTTCAGACTATTCAGCCCGAAGGAGTGCTGATGGCTCTCCAGACCCAGCCCGCCTCACCGCTCCCCTCCCAGGTGGGAGGACGCCTCACCCTGCCGATCCAGACCGGCATGGATGAGGAGATCCGCCGCCTCATCGCTCGCCTGGGCGCCGACGCCGTGCGGAACTCCGACGGCACCGAACTGCCCGGCATCGTCTCGGAGCTGGCCGCCAAGGTCTACTCCACCTACTTCGTGGGACGCGGCGACAACACCTGGGCCGACGCCCATCCGCAGGAGGCCACCCGGATCTTCCTCATGTCCGACCGGGTCACCGCCACCGCCGACGGCGCCGTGAGCATCGACCTTCTGGCCTCCTGGTTCGCCGACCAGATCCGCCCCGACACCGGCTGCGACGTCTCGCGCTGGTGGCAGGCCCACGACCGCACCACCGGACAGGAGCTGCCCGCTGCGGCGTGGAGCATCGAGGCCGACGGGCGCACGGTCATCGTGCACGAGGCTCTCGCCGGGCACGTCTACACCGTCAGCTTCCTGGCGATCCAGACCTGGGACCCCACCCAGATGTACAACTACCTCACCAACGGCTGGGACGATGACCCCACGCGCGTCAAGGAGAAGCCCTTCGACGTGCGTCACGAGGCCACGTGGTCCCACGTGCGCTCCCACCTGAGCGCCTGGCTCACTGAGCACCCCGAGGTGGACGTGGTCCGCTTCACCACCTTCTTCTACCACTTCACCCTCGTCTACGGCGCCGACGCCACCGAGCGCTACGTCGACTGGTTCGGCTACTCCGCCTCGGTGAGCGTCCCTGCCCTGGAGGCCTTCGAGGAGGAGTACGGCTACCGCCTCAGCGCCGAGGACTTCGTCGACGCCGGCTACTACAACTCCCCCCTTCCGGGTTCCCACCCGCGCCTTCCGCGACTGGATCGACTTCCAGCAGCGCTTCGTCTGCTCCCGGGTGCGGGAGCTGACCGACGCCGTCCACGCCCAGGGCAAGGAGGCGATGATGTTCCTGGGTGACAACTGGATCGGCACTGAGCCCTACGGCGAGCACTTCGCCATCACCGGCCTCGACGCCGTCGTCGGCTCGGTCGGATCGGGGGCGACCTGCCGGATGATCGCCGACATCCCGCACGTCCGGTACACCGAGGGCCGGTTCCTGCCGTACTTCTTCCCCGACGTCTTCCACCCGGGAGGTGACCCCGTCAGGGAGGCGAACCGCAGCTGGCTGGAGGCCCGGCGCGCCATCGTGCGCTCCCCCCTGGACCGGATCGGCTACGGCGGCTACCTGTCCCTGGCCGTCGAGCACCCCGACTTCATCGACCGCATCGAGCAGATTGTCGCGGAGTTCCGCGCCATCCACGAGCGTTCCGCGGGACTGCGGCCGCTGACCCCCGGCTTCAAGGTCGCGGTCGTCAACTCGTGGGGTCGCCTGCGTTCCTGGATGACGCATATGGTCGCGCACGCGCTGTGGTACCGCCAGACCTATACCTACCTGGGGGTTCTCGAGGCGCTGTCGGGTCTGCCGGTGGACGTGGAGTTCCTGTCCTTCGACGACGTGCGCGCCGGCCTGGACCCGGACGTGAAGGTCCTCATCTGCGCAGGCGCCGAGGGCACCGCCTTCTCCGGGGGCGAGCAGTGGGCGGATGCGGAGCTGGTGGCCGCGGTCAGCTCCTTCGTCGCCGCCGGCGGCGGCCTCATAGGGGTGGGGGCTCCCAGCGCCCACCCCGCCCACGGGGTCACCTTCCAGCTCGCCGACGTCCTGGGCGTCGACCGGGAGATCGGCTGGGGACTGAGCACGCGCCGTCGTTCTCCCGAGGCGCAGGAGCACTTCATCACCCGGGACCTGAACGGCGGCCTCGACGACGGCGAGGGCACTCCCGACATCGTCGTCACCAGCCCCGGCACCCAGGTGCTCGACGCCGCGGACGGCCAGGTCCGCCTCGCTGTCCACGAGCTGGGCCGGGGCAGGGCGGTGTACGCCACGGGACTGCCCTACAGCGCCCAGAACTCCCGGCTGCTGCACCGGGCCATCTTCTGGGCCGCGGGCCGCCAGGAGGAGTTCTCCGCCTGGGCGGCCCTCGACCCCAGGGTGGAGGTGGCCGCCTACCCCGATGGCCGCACCACCCTCGCCATCAACAACTCCCTGGAGCCCGTCACCACGACGGTGCCGACGCCCCAGGGCCCCCGGACGGTCCGTCTGGAGGAAGGAGGACACCAGTGGCTCACCGCTGCCTCGCAGTGAGCACCCCCTTTCCATGTCCACGATCCTCACACGGGCGCGCACCGACAACGCCGACAGCTCCACGTCACCTCCCCGCCGCGCCCCCGCTCCTTCCGGCAGACGCCGGGCCTTTTCAATGACGAAGAAGGAAAATCCCATGAAGAAACACGCACTGGCCGCCTCATTGCTCGCCTTCGCAATGCTCACCGCGGGCTGCTCGGCCACGACCGGCTCGTCCGGCTCGTCCTCCTCCGGCGGCGTCATCCACTACCTGCACCGCCTGCCCGACGGCGAGGGGATGACCAAGGTCAACGACATCGTGGCCCGCTGGAACTCCGAGCACCCCGACATGAAGGTCGAGGCCACCAAGTTCGACGGCAAGGCCGCGGACATGAACGTCAAGCTGGAGAACGACGTCAAGGCCGGGACCGGCCCCTGCCTGGCGCAGGTCGGCTACGCCGAGATTCCCAAGCTCTACACCTCCGGCCTGCTCACCGACGTGTCCGCCCAGGCCGAGAAGTACAAGGAGCACTTCTCCGAGGGGTCGATGTCGCTGATGACCGTGGGCAAGACCGTCGTCGGCCTGCCGCAGGACTCCGGCCCGCTGGTCTACTTCTACAACAAGGCCGCCTTCGACAAGCTCGGGCTGAAGGTGCCCACGACGAGCGCCGAGCTGGCCGAGGTCGCCAAGAAGGCGGCGGAGCAGGGCAAGTACGCCCTGGCCTTCGAGCCCGATGAGGCCCCCAACACCCTGGCGGGCCAGTCGGCCGCGGCCGGCGCCCAGTGGTTCAGCGCTGAGAACGACAAGTGGAAGGTCAACGTCTCCAGCCCGGAGACCGCCAAGGTCTCCTCCTTCTGGCAGGGGGTCCTGGACTCCAAGACGGCCCTCGTGGCCAACCGCTGGGACGACGCCTTCGGCAAGGCGCTGGTCGACCAGCAGCTCATCGGCACCATTGGCGCCGCGTGGGAGGGCGCGCTCCTGGCCGACACCATGAAGGACTCCCCCAATGCCGGGTCCTGGGCGGTCGCCCAGCTGCCCGCCTTCGGGGAGAAGCCCATGTCCGGCCCCGACGGCGGCTCCGGTGTGGCCGTCCTCAAGGGCTGCTCCAACCCCGAGGGGGCCATGGCCTTCAACGACTGGTTCAACACCCAGGTCGATGACCTGGCCACCCAGGGACTCGTCCTGACCGCGAAGGCCCCGGTGAAGACCCCGCAGGCCATCTCCACCTTCTTCGGGGGCCAGGACGTCTACGCCGAGTTCACCAAGGCCAACACGGCCGTGAACTCCAAGTTCGGCTTCATGCCGACCTGGCCCTCCCTGGCGGACCCCATGACCAAGGCCGCCGAGGCGGCCGGGAAGGGAACCGGCAAGGTCGATGACATCTTCCAGGCGGCCCAGAAGACCTCCGTCAGCTCCCTGAAGGACGCCAACCTGCCCGTCGCCGAGTAGGCGGTCGAGCACGGCCCACGGGCAGCCACCGGCACCACGATCGAAGTGAGAGCATCATGAGTACGACGACAACGGCAACGGGCGGTTCCTCCTCCCCCCTCGTCACCGGCCCGGCCACGGACCTCTCCCGCCATCCGCACCACCTCGCTGCGAAAGCGCAGGGAGGCCCGTGCGGGCATCGGGTTCGTGGCCCCGTTCCTGGCCATGTTCGCCGTCGTCTTCCTCATTCCGATCGTGGTGTCGGTCTACCGGTCCTTCTTCCGCGACGTCGCCTCGGGCTCGGACCTCTACGGCGGCGGGGAGAAGGTGAGCACCTTCGTCGGCCTGGACAACTACGTCCAGGCGGCGGGGCAGCCCGCCTTCTGGAGGGGACTGGGACGGGTCCTGCTGTTCGGCGTGGTCCAGGTCCCGGTCATGATCCTGGCGGCCCTCGCCCTGGCTCTGGTGCTCGACTCCCTCCTGGTCAGGCGGGTGACAGTCTTCCGCCTGGGCTTCTTCCTGCCCTACGCGATCCCCGGGATCGTGGCCGCGATCATGTGGCTCTACATGTACAACCCCAGCTTCTCCCCCATCAATGAGCTGCTGGGACTGGTGGGCCTGAAGGTGGACTTCTTCGGCAGGAGCATCATCTTGTGGTCCATGGCCAACATCACGACGTGGACCTTCACCGGGTACAACATGCTCATCTTCCTGGCGGCGCTGCAGTCCGTGCCCCGCGAGCTCTACGAGGCCGCCCGCATCGACGGGGCCAGTGGGTGGCAGATCGTCCGACGCATCAAGATCCCCATGGTCCGTTCCGCCTCGCTGCTGGCGGTTCTGCTCTCCATCATCGGGACCGTGCAGCTGTTCAACGAGCCCACCGTCCTGTACAGCCAGAACCAGTGGATGGGGCTGGACTACACGCCAATGATGATGGCCTACAACTCGATGACCGGTGCGCTCTCGCCGTCCGGCTCGGGCCCGGCCTCCGCGGTCTCCGTCCTCATCGCCCTGGTGGCCGGTGTCCTGGCCGCCCTCTACGCCCTCGTGCAGAACAGGATCGACAAGTGAAGCCCACCGACACTCCTCGCTCGCTGCGTCCGTCGGTCCCCGCACGGGCCTGACCATCGCGGTCCTGGTCATCGTCCTGGCCTACATGCTCGGCCCGGTCTACTGGCTCATCGTCTCCTCCACCAAGTCCAACTCCGACCTGCTGACCTCCTCCGGATGGTGGTTCTCCGGCCACAACAACTTCTCCGCCAACTACAGCGCGCTCATGAGCTGGACCCAGGGGCTCTTCTGGCGCTGGATCCTCAACTCCCTGCTCTACTCGTGCGTCGCCGGGGTGCTGGGCACGCTCCTGTCGGTGGCCGCCGGCTACGGTCTGGCGAAGTTCGAGTTCGCGGGCCGGGGCGCCGTCCAGGTCGTCATCCTCTCCGGCCTGCTCATGCCCATCGCGCTGTTGACCATCCCGCTGTACCTGGTCCTCGACGCCGTTCACCTGACCAACACCGTCTGGTCGATCATCCTGCCGTGCTCGGTCAGCCCCTTCGGGGTCTTCCTGGGCCGCGTCTACGCCGACTCCTCGGTGCCCAACGAGATCATCGACTCCGCCCGCATTGACGGGGCCAGCGAGATCCGAATCTTCTTCACCATCGTGCTGCGGCTGCTCGCGCCGGCGATGGTGACCATCTTCCTGTTCATCTTCGTGGCGACCTGGAACAACTTCTTCCTGCCCCTGATGACCATCAACTCCGCCACGCTCAAGCCCGTCACCCTGGGGCTCTACGGGATGTCGACCTACTTCAACCCCCAGTACGGGGCGCTCCTCCAGGGCGCTCTCCTGGGCGTCATACCCCCTGATCGTGCTGTTCCTGGGCCTGCAGCGCTTCTGGCAGTCCGGCCTGGCCGCCGGCGCCGTCAAGGGCTGAGCCCCGCCCGTCCCCAGAGACCTCCCCTCCACACCCATACCCGCCTCGCCGCCCCGTCCCGGGCAACGGCACCTCAGCAGAGGAAACACCATGATCCACTTCGGCACCGGCGGCTGGAGAGCCGTGATCGGCGACGAGTTCACCCGCGCCAACGTCAGGCTCCTGACCCAGGGGCTGGCCAACCGCATCGTGAAGGAGGGCACGGCCGAGCAGGGCGTCGTCATCGGCTACGACCGCCGATTCCTGTCCGACACCGCCGCCTGGTGGGCCGTCGAGGTGCTCGTCGGCAACGGCATCCGGGTCACCGTCATCGACCGCCCCTCCCCGACCCCCACCACCATGTGGACGGTGCGCCGCCTGGGGGCCGCCTACGGGATGGCCGTGACCGCCTCCCACAACCCGGCCCTGTACAACGGTGTCAAGATCTTCCTGCCCGGTGGCCGCGACGCCGACCTGAGGGTCACCAACGAGCTCGCCGCCTCCGTGCAGGGCCTGACGGATGCGGACGTGCGCAGCGTCGAGCCCCATCAGGCCCGTTCCTGCGAGCTCGTCACCGTCCAGCGCTCCATCAACTGGTACCTGGACGCGATCATCGACAAGCTCGACACCGAGACCATCCGCCACGCCCACATGCGCATCGTGCTGGACCCGATGTTCGGTGTCTCCGAGACGAGCCTGCAGACGATCCTGCTGACCGCCCGCTGCCAGGTGGACGTCATCCATGACCGCCACGACCCCCTGTTCGGGGGCCGCATGCCCTCACCCACCGAGGGGACCGTCGCCACGCTGCGCAACGCCGTCGTCGAGTCCGGCGCAGACCTGGGCATCGCCACCGACGGGGACGCGGACCGCCTGGGAATCATCGACGACACCGGCGCCTACCTCACCCCCAATCAGGTCCTGGTCCTGCTCTACGACTACCTGCTGACCCACAAGGGGTGGACGGGACCGGCCGTGCGCAACATGTCCACCACCCACCTGCTGGACCGGGTCGCGGCCGCACACGGGCAGGTCTGCCACGAGGTGCCCGTCGGCTTCAAGTGGATCAGCGCCAAGATGGCCGAGACCGGGGCCGTCATCGGGGGCGAGTCCTCCGGGGGCCTGACCGTACGCGGTCACATCCCCGGCAAGGACGGGGTCTACGCCGGCTCCTGCTGGTCGAGGCGGTGGCGGCCTCGGGCAAGAGGCTCTCCGAGCTCTACGCCGACATCGTGGCCCGGTACGGTGAGCTCGTCATGGTGGAGAACGCCTACGGCTTCACCTCCGAACGACGCACAGAGCTGGAGGAGCGCATCTTCAGCGCCCATGACCTACCCGCCTTCGCCCACGACGTCGAGCGTATCTCCTGGGAGGACGGCTGCAAGGTCTACTTCACCTGCGGCGGTTGGGTGACGATTCGCTTCTCGGGCACCGAGCCGCTCCTGCGGGTCTTCGCCGAGATGCCCACCGGTGTCGAGGCCCGGGAGACCGCGGCCGCTGTCGCGAGCCACTACGGCCTGGACGCCTGAGACGGGTAGGAGGAAGGAACCCATGACAGACGCGATCACTGAGACGGTGGGCGGCGCGGCGGAGCGCACCCGTGTCGCCGTCGTCCTGGCCAGGGGCCTGGGCACACGCATGCGGGCGAGCAGCCCGGCCGGCTCCGGCCTGACCTCCCAGCAGGCCACGGCCGCGGCCAGCGGCTACAAGGCCCTCATGCCCATCGGCGAGCACCGGCTCATCGACTACAGCCTCTCGGCCCTGGTCGACGCCGGGATCGAGCGGGCCGTCCTGGTCGTGGGGCCCGAGCACGAGGACTTCCGCCGCCACATCGACTCCCTGGAGCTCACCCGGCTCACGATCGACCTGGCCGTCCAGGTCAACCCCTTGGGGACGGCCGACGCCGTCCTGTCCGCCGAGGCGGCCGTGGGCGGGGAGCCCTTCCTCATGGTCAACGGGGACAACTACTACCCCCGTCAGGTGCTGCGCGACCTGGCCCGCCACCGGGGCAACGCCCTGGCCGGCTTCGACCGCACCGCCCTGGTGGCCGAGTCCAACATCCCCGCCGAGCGGATCGCCGCCTTCGCCCTCGTGCGCGCCCGCGACGGGGCGCTGGGGGAGATCGTGGAGAAGCCCTCAGCGGAGGTGGTCCGGGCCGCCGGGCCCCACGCCCCGGTGTCAATGAACGCCTTCCGGTTCACCCCGGAGATCTTCGCCGCCTGCCGCCGCATCACCCCCTCGCCGCGCGGCGAGCTGGAGATCGTCGACGCCGTGCGCGCCCTGCCCGGTCCGATCTCGGTCCTCCCTGTGACCGGTGGGGTCCTGGACCTGTCGCGGCGTGAGGACATCCGCGAGGTCGAGGCCCGCCTGTCCGGGACGGCGGTGTCGCTGTGAGCCAGGAGACGCACGGGGCGTTGAGTGAGGCGCCCGAGGAGACCGCCTGGCGGGTGCCCGGGCGCGTCGAGGTGCTGGGCAAGCACACCGACTACGCCGGCGGCTCGGTCCTGGTCGGCGCCGTCGACCGGGCGATCACGGCGCGGGCGCGTCGCGTGTCCGGGCCGCCGGGGTCCCTGACCGCCACCACGGACTGCGGCGATCCGGTCACCCTGCTCGCCGGGGTGGACCCGGGCCTGGAGCCGGGCCACTGGGGCCGCTACCTTCAGACCGTGCTGGACCGCCTCACCCTCAACTTCGGGGCGGGCGCCGCGGCCCACCTGTCCCTCTCCTCGGACCTTCCGCCGGCCTCCGGGATGAGTCGTCCTCCGCGCTGGTGTGCGCCACGGCCCTGGCCCTGGCCTCCCTCAACGGCTGGGACAAGGATCCCCGGTGGGTCGAGTCGATGCCCGACCGGCTGTCCCTGGCCGGCTACCTCGCCGCCGTGGAGGGAGGACGGGCGTGGCGGGACCTGCCGGGGACCAGCGGAGTCGGTACCCGTGGCGGGAGTGAGGACCACACCGGCATGCTGTGCGGCGCCCAGGACCGGCTGCTGCTGGCCGGATTCGATCCGATGCGCATCGAGCGGACCATCTCCTTCCCCGCCCAGTGGGCGCTCGTCGTCGGCGTGAGCGGGGTGCTGGCCCACAAGACCGGTGCGGCCCTGAAGGACTACAACCGCGGGCCGAACACCGTCCAGGCGGTACTGGCCAGGTGGAACGCGGCCACTGGGCGCACCGATGCCTCCCTGGCCGGCGCGGTCAGGCACCTGGTCGGGGACGCCACCGGTGAGCAGGCGGCCGGCGACCCGGCGCTGAAGGACCTGCTGAGGCTGTGCGGCCCCGGCTACGAGAGGCAGCGGATCGAGCAGTTCCTCATCGAGTCCCTCGTCCTGGTTCCCGACGGCGCCCGGCTGATCGCTGCGGCCGATCCCGGCGTGGGCGAGGTCCTTGAGCGCTCTCAGGAGCTGGCCGACCGCGGCCTGTGCAACCAGGTGCCGCAGACCCGACTCATGGTGTCACTGGCCCGTGAGGCGGGCGCCATCGGCGCCTCCTCCTTCGGAGCCGGGTGGGGCGGGTCGGTGTACGCCTTGGTTCGGGCCGATGACGCTGAGGCCTTCGCCTCGCAGTGGCTCCGGGCCTACCGGGACCGAGAGCAAGGCGCTGAGCGGGCCGCGGTGATCGTGACCAGGCCGGGGCCGGGGGCGTGCCGGCTGTCCTGAGCGCCCTGACCGGCAGGCAGTGGAGTGGTGAGTGAGTCCCATGACGAGGGTCAGGCTGCCCAGGATCTCGAAGCCTCCGCCCTCGATGGTCGAGGCGGCCAAGCCCCGTCCCTGCTCGCGCCGCAGGCGGGCGACCGTGTCGTCGGAGTCGGCGAGCTCGGCCGGGCGCGGAGCGAAGGCCGGGTAGTGCGGTAGACGGCCTCGTAGCCGACGGTCTCACACAGGCACGGCTCCAGGGTTATGGAGTTGGCAGAGCCCCGCCATCAACAGGTTTTGTTGAGCGAAGAATCAATCGGGGCGGCGAAGAACGCAGTTGTCGCAAACCGGTGGAATGGTAAGATAAATTGTTCGCAACACCCCTTTGAGACAGGAGTTCTCTCCATGAAATCCGTTGTCCGCATCTCCCTCGTCGCCCTCCTCATGGCGGGCTTCGCCGCGCCGGCCAGCGCCGCACCGGCCACCACCCCCGCACGACACGACGACTCGGCAGGAGCCTTCCTGAGGCCCCGCCCCGACTGGTGCATCTTCCCGCCCACCGCCTGGTGCGACAGGAAGATGAACCGCTGGTACTCCTGAGAAGTGCCGTCACTGCCACCCCTGCTCACCCCTTAGGGGTGGCGGCATTTTTCCACCACCGAGCACCTGAGATAGAACACACTCCACCCACGGTTTCAGCACTCACCTCACAGACCATGCAAAACGATAGTTTCCTATCAAGACTCTGGATACGACACCAGAGGTTTTTGCCGCGCCTGAGGCGAGCCATCCTCATTTCAGTTGTCACCGCCCTCGTTCTCCTAGACACATACACCTACATCACTTTCAGAGCCAATATAAGTTCAATCATTATCGGGGAGATATTTCAGATACTCTCATTCCTCCCGTACGTCTACGCAAAAGATCGACGACTCGGAATATTTACTTTTTCCACCACGCTCCTCGTAGTCTTTTATGCATCAGAATCACAGCTATCATGGGCATGGGCTCTTGTGTATGTCATGGTTGCCGACCTCCTGGCGGCCAGAAAACCTAAACTCGCCCTTATTCAGCTCTCTGTGTTCTTTCTGGCGCAGCTCATATCAGGAATCCCCTTCCTTCCCGTGACAGTATGGACTGTATTCTGGGGAACCCTGTCCGCCTCCCTCGGAGTCCTGATCCGCAACACCAAAGACCGCCTGGATGAGATGCAGCGGGAGGCGGAGCGCTCCAAGGAGATTGCCGCCGAGCTCATTCAGCAGCTGCGCCGCGACATCGCCGACAGCCTCCATGACGACCTGGCCGCCGACCTCACCCGCATGCTCATCATCTCCCGCTCCATCAAGCTTCCCAACGGCGATGACCGCGACCACATCCTCGACCTGCAGGACCGGACTCAGCAGGCCCTCGCCCACCTGCGCCTGCTCATCCACAACCTCGCCGTCTCCCAGGGGCCTCCCAAGGAGGAGCCCACCCTGCAGGAGATCGTCGACTCCAGCGCCTACACGCTGGCGCAGCGCAAGATCGTCCTGGACGCCGACCTCGACGGCATCGAGAGGATTCCGGCACTGCACCGCTCTGAGCTCGGTCGACTCCTGGTCGCCTTCATCCGCGAGAACACCCTCAACGCCCTCAAGTACAACTTTCCCCACGATCTTGTCTCCCTCTTCGTGGAGCAGGAGCAGGACACCCTCTTCATCAGCTTCAGCTCGCCCTGGCATGATCAGAAAGTGCCTGAGGAGATGCACGGAGGATACGGTTTATGGGCCCTCCAGGACCGGTTCGAGAATGCCGGGGGCTCCTTGAGCTCGAACCGGATCGGAGCCTCCTGGACCGTTCTCGCCAGCCTCCCCTGGAACGAGATCGCCACACCAACCACTAATGCGAGATCCCTCATGTCGCCACCGGACGGAGCCGCTTATGCCTAGTCACACCCTGCGTTCCCTGCGAGTCCTCATCGTCGATGACGACCCGCTCATCCGCACCACCTTCGCCGAACAGCTCGACTCGCAGCGGGCCATTACCGTCGTCGCCGCCGCCTCCGGTGGACGGCAGGCCATCAGCCTGCTCATGACCGGGCAGCAGCCCGTCGACGTCGTCCTGCTGGACAGCGACATGCCGGATATGGATGGCGCCCAGACGGCCAGAGCGATCTATGAGCGCTTCCCCAGGATGCCCATTGTCATGTTCACTGTCTTCAGTCGTGACGAGATGCTCACCGAGGCCCTGGCCGAGGGCGTCAACGGCTTCATCACCAAGGATGAGAGCACGGAGAATGTCGCCGCGGCGCTGCTGCGCGCCAGCCGCGGCGAGCCCGTCATGTCCTCACGCCCCACGAAGATGCTCGTCAGCGCCTACCAGTCCGAGCAGAAGCGCGCCACCGCGGAGGCCCGCATTCAGGAGCTGGTCAGCGAGCTGCCGCCCCGCCTCCAGGACATCTACACCTGCCTCCTGGAGGGGCTGACCAACCGGCGCATCGCCCGCAAGCTCGGCATCTCCGAGAACACCGTGCGCATCTACGTCTCCGAGGTCCTCCACCGCCTCGGCCACACCTCGCGCACCGAGCTCATCGCCGCAGCCCTGGGAAACTAGGAGCCACGACGACCACACCCCCTGGGGCGGGACAAGCCCCGGCGGCCCTACGCTGAGGCCATGAACGCCACCACCGCCCACCCGCTGCCGCGCCGAGTCTCAGAGATCTTCGCCCCCGCCCGCTGGCGGGAGGTGTCCGGCTTCCCTCACGCCGAGGCCGGCACGAACGCCCCCCAGCAGCAGGCGGAGGCCCTTACGGACATCACCTACCACAGGGGCTGCGTCCGGGACGAGGACGGCACCTGGCTCCAGGACCTGCCGGTGGTCCGCGTGGCTTTCAACCGGCCCGAGGTGCGCAACGCCTTCCGCCCCCGCACCGTCGACGAGCTCTACCGGGTCCTGGACCATGCGCGTATGAGCGGCGACGTCGGCGCCGTCATCCTCACCGGCAACGGCCCCTCCCCACGCGACGGCGGCTGGGCCTTCTCCTCCGGCGGCGACCAGCGCATCCGCGGCCGGGACGGCTACCGCTACGAGCGGGAGACCTCGCCGGGCGCCTCGCAGGAACGCCCGACTGCCGCCGGCGAGGCCGACGACCGCACCTACAGCCATGACGCCGATGTCGCCGCCGCCCAGGCCCGCCTCGACACCGCGAGGGCAGGCCGACTCCACATCCTGGAGGTTCAGCGTCTCATCCGCACCATGCCCAAGGCCGTCATCGCCGCCGTCCCGGGCTGGGCCGCCGGCGGCGGTCACAGCCTCAACGTCGTGTGCGACCTGTCGCTGGCCTCGATCGAGCACGCGCGCTTCAAGCAGACCGACGCCGATGTCGGCAGCTTCGACGCCGGCTACGGCTCCGCGCTCCTGGCCCGCCAGGTCGGGGACAAGCGCGCCCGCGAGATCTTCTTCCTGGCCCGCACCTACGACGCCGTCACCGCCGAACGCTGGGGCGTCGTCAATGAGGCGGTCCCCCACGCCGAGCTCGAGGAACGGGCCCTGGAGTACGCGGCCACCGTAGCGGGCAAGTCCCCGCAGGCCATCCGCATGCTCAAGCTCGCCTTCAACCTGGCCGACGACGGCCTGGCCGGCCAGCAGGTCTTCGCCGGCGAGGCCACGCGTTTGGCTACATGACCGATGAGGCCGTTGAGGGGCGCGACGCGTTCCTCCAGCGCCGCACCCCCGATTGGTCGCCCTTCCCGTACTACTTCTGACTCTGAGGCATCGTCACGACCGCATGAGAGAGCTCAGGGTCGACATATCGAGGGCATTCAGAATCGTGGTGCGTACCGGAATGGAGCGAATATTCTGAAAGAGAATTCACGCCCTCAGAATTCTCTGTGCATTCATGCCGAAGATGGAAAAGAAGTACTCATTGTTTTCCGCTCACAGCGACAACGACCGCCCTCGTCGCCCGCCGCTTCCATCAACCCTCAGAAAACCGCGGAATGACAGGAAATCACCTCAGAGGCACTGACGTCCGTCAGCATCGAGGCCAGATCCCTCAAGATGATTTGAATGTTATTTACATCACAATCCGGGTGTTCATGTCGTTCCTCCCCGCCGCGACCCCCGCTAGGCGGAGTCCCCGGTGGGGCCGGCCGAGGGTGCGGGGGTCGGCGAGCCGGTCGCGGTGCCGGCCTGGCCGGCGTCCTCACTCACTCGCAGGGTGACCAGGGGCGGCGTCGTCGGCTGGGCCGATCCGCCGGCCGGCTCCATGGTGATGACGATCTGCTGGCCGGGCTTGGGCATGATGTCGAGGAAGGAGAAGCCGGCCCCGCCGCGGGGGTCGTAGACGCCCAGCGAGGTGGTCGTCTCCCCCTCCTTGAGCCAGACCTGGAGGCTGCGCTCACCGGCCGACTCCTTCATGGCGGCCGGCAGTGTCAGCGCGGTCATGCTCATGTCCCGGGACCAGGTGAGGGTCGCAACATGCCCGTCGGGCATCGTGTCGGTCACGCGCTGGACGTCCTGGGCCTGGTTGAGGTGGGCGTAGTGCTGGGTCGGCGCCATGGAGTTGGCCATGGAGTCCATGGCCTCATCGACCGCACCCCGCGCGCTCCAGCGCCCCACACCGATGCCGACGCCGAGCAGGACCACGGCTGCGGCCGCCCGCAACAGGCCGGTGCGCCAGACGGAGCGGCGTCGGCGGCGCGCACCGAGGCTGACGACGGAGGAGTCCACCGAGTCGCGGTCACTGCCACCATCGCTGCCGCCGGCGGCGGCCAGCGTCCCCCTCAATGGTGCCGGTGGCCTCGCCGGCCTGACCCGTCTGAGGCTCGCGCGCAATGGCCTCCAGAAGGGAGGAGCGGATCGCGGCCGGCGGGGGCACGGGCCTGAGCGAGGACCCCAGCAGGGCGGCCGTCTCCGAGTCGAGATCGTCGTCGAAGAGCCCAACGCCGTCGAGGTCCTGCGCACCCTCGAGCCCCTCGGCGTCCGGCATATCGGCGTCGCCGTTGATGGTGTCCTCGTGAGTCTTGTCGCGGTCGCTCATGACTGCACCCCCAGCTCTCGTCGTAACCGTGCCATTCCGTCCCTGATGCGTGTCTTGACCGTCCCCAGCGGCGTGCCCGTGCGGCGGGCGATCTCGCGGTGAGTCAGGCCCGTGAAGTAGGCCAGCTCGATGGTGGAGCGGTAGGGCTCCCCCACGGCCTCGAGCGCCCGGTGCACCTGCTCGCCCACGAGTCTGTCCTCGACCTGCTGGACCGTCAGGTCGACGTCGGGCATGTAGTCATGCCACCGGCTCTCCCGGTCCCGGGAGGACTGGGAGGAGCGGACCCGATCGATGGCACGGTGCCTGGCCATGGTCACCAGCCAGGCGCGGGCGCTGCCTCGCGCCTGGGAGAAGGAACCGGCCGTACGCCACACCTCGAGGAAGACCTCCTGGAGTACCTCCTCACTCTGGGCGCGGTCCACGACGATCTGCAGGATCAGCGCGAACAGACGAGAGGACCAGGCGTCGTAGAGGCGGGCGAAGGCGTCGGCGTCACCGTCGGCCACCTGCGCGATCCATTCCCCCCTCAGAACTGCTGGAGCTGCTGCTTGTCACAGGGGAATGGTAGGCGAGCCCGCAGGAGGAGACGGTGCGCGTCCCGGTCCGCGGCTCCAGCGTCACCAGGCCCATCACACCGCCTCCTGGAGCGTCCCTGCCGTCACCGTCGGGTCACCCGAAGGTGAAGGAGTACAGCTGCAGCCCGGGCGAGGCCTCCAGCTCAAGCTCGCCCGATCCCACCTCGTCGGTACGGACCAGCTCCATCCCGTTGGGCACGCCGGAGACGTGGGTGGTGCGGGTCTTCCCGTTGACCGTCCAGGTCAGGTCCCCCTCTCCGGAGACGACGAGGTTGACCTGCTTGCCGCGGTAGGACAGGCGCAGACGTCCCTTGCCCTCGGCCGGGGCGATGGACTGCGGCTCAACCTTCCACGTGCCGTCCAGGGCGAAGGTGTCGGCCTGAAGACGGGAGGGGAAGGAGAAGGAGTGCCGACCCTTGTGCAGGGTGCCCTGCGCGAAGCCGGAGGCCCGGTCCGAGCCCAAGTAAGTCTCGGGGGTGCGGGGGCTGTTCGTGCCCGCGTCGTCGTTCGCCTCGGAGAAGACGGGGGCGGGAAGGATCACCTTCGGGTTGGCTTGCATGAGCAGCTCACGGACGAGCTTCTCCGTGGCGGCCTCCCCGCCCTCACCGACGTGGGTCTGGCGGACGTTGCCCTGGGCGTCGGCCAGGTAATGGGCGGGCCAGTAGTGGTTGTCGAAGTTGGTCCAGGTGACCAGGTTGGAGTCGACGGCCACGGGGTAGGTGATGCCGAGGCTCTCGACGCCGCCGCGCACGTTGTCCACCTCCTTCTCGAAGGCGTACTCCGGGGAGTGGACGCCGATCACCTGCAGGCCGGAGGCGGCGTAGGTCTCGTGCAGCTTCTCGATGCCGGGGATCGAGCGCTGGCAGTTGATGCAGGAGTATGCGAAGAAGTCGACCAGAGTGACCTTGCCGGCGCGGTCATGCTGGGTCAGGGGCTGGTTACTGGGCGTGTTGATCCAGGCCACCGCGCCGTCGATGGCGGGCAGGGGGCCGCAGTCGCCGAGAGCGGTGGCCCCGGGACGGCAGGCCCCGGTGGAGTCACCGTGAAGGAGACTGTCGGTGCGGGCCTGAAGGGAGGCCGTGTAGTCGGGCAGGCGGCGCTGGAGCGCGGCCGGGGCGTCCAGGACGAGCGCCACGGCCAGCCCGAGCATGACGACGCCGGCGGTGACGCGGATGGCGCGCTGGCGGGTGCGGAAGGCGCGAATCCTCTCCGTGATGCCACGTCCGGCCAGGGCGAAGGCCAGCAGCGGGATCGCCGTGCCGACGGCGAAGGACACGGCCAGCGCAACGGTGTCGACGCCGATCCGTCCGGTGGCGCCCGCGACGGCGACAGCAGCCAGGACCGGTCCGGCGCAGGGCACGTACGCGGCCCCCAGCACCAGGCCCAGGAGGAAGCCGTTGGAGGGGGATTCTTCGAACCACCGAAGCGCTGGAAGCGCGCGAAGGGACGCTCCAGGGTCTCCATGACCTTCGGGATCATCATGCCCAGGCCGATCAGGGCGAGCATGACGATGCCGATCCAACGGATGAGGTCCTGCGGCAGATGGAGCAGGCTCAGGAGAGTCGATCCCAGGAGCGTGAAGACCGTGAAACTGACCACAAGGCCGGTCACCACGAGGTAGGGGTGGAAGCGGGAGGCGAGGCCGCCGCTGTCCTCCTCGTCATCACTACGTACACCCTGCGCTCCTGCGGAGAGGAGGATGACGGGGAGCACGGGCAGGACGCACGGGGAGATACCCGTGATGAGACCTCCCAGCAGCCCGATGGCCACCAGACTCGAGACGGTTGTCACGATAATTCACCCTTTCGGTCCGTTTCTTGTTGCTAGTCTCGAAAGAGGTTCGGAGCCATCGGCAACGGGGATTGTCGAACAACCACATAGCCGTCTATGACGATCGTCACTCGCAACGGGTGTCGGTGGGCTCTTCCTTAAGCACCATGGACGACGGCGACTCCGGATCGGCAAGAGCGGGCCATCCCGCACTGACACTGCACCAGCAACCGCATAGGAGATCTCATGCGATTCACCGCTACACGTGCCAAGACCCTCGCCACCTCGCTCCTCATCGTCACCGCCGGACTCGGTCTGGCAGCCTGCTCGGGTTCCGGCTCGAGCGACTCGACCACACCCGCCACCAAGCAGACCGCGGGTAAGACCAGCGACGGCGGTGCCGCTACGCCCAGTGCTGACAGCAAGGCGACCGGTGGCGCCACCGGCGGAGGCAGCCAGCCCACCGCTCCCCAGGGCCAGCAGGGCGGCGACAGTCAGCAGGGCGGTCAGCAGCCGGGCGGTGCAGGCGGCAGCGCCGGCACCCAGCAGGATGGTCAGCAGCCGGGCCAGCAGGGCGGTCAGCAGCCGGGCCAGCAACCGGGCCAGCAGCAGGGCGGCCAGCAGCAGGGCGGTTCCATTCAGGGCGACAACCAGCAGGGCGGTCAGCAGCCGGGCCAGCAGGGTGGCCAGCAGCAGGGCGGTGCTGACAGCAGCGCCGGCGCCCAGCAGCCGGGCCAGCAGGGCGGCGGCAACTGAGCCGACAGACCTGCACCATCAATCTGGCGAGGGCCTCGTTGCAGCACCAGCTGCGGCGAGGCCCTCGCCGGTTTCCGTTCCCGGTTCAGCGCTTCGACCTCGCCACGGCTCACGGGACGCGACCGGATTAGGTCACGATAACGTTGCGGCCCGGCCGCCTCCCATGCCAGGCTTCCGGGAGGCCGGGTCGGTGGACAACGGACGACTAGGACACCGTTCGATCTGCAAGCCGTCCACCGACTCGGTCACCATGACTACTCCCACCACCTGGAGACACCCATGCTGTCCACCCTGCTGAAGAAGACCGACCCCACGCGGCGGCGAGTCGGAACAGCGATCGTCGTCGGCATCATCGGAGGCTTCTTCTCCGCCATCGTCAAGTTCGGCTGGGAGGTTCCCTTCCCGCCCCGTACCCCGGAGCGCAACGCCACCAACCCGCCTCAGCAGCTCCTTGAGCAGCTGGGGATGAGCCCGGAGCAGTCGCACACCGGCATCACTTTCAACGGCAACGAGGGGCTGCCGATCTACTCCTTCATCATCCACTTCAGCTTCGCGATCGTCTTCGCCGTCTTCTACTGCGTCATGGCGGAGTACTACAAGTCGATCACGCTGTGGCAGGGGGCCGCCTTCGGTCTGCTCGTGTGGGTGGGGGCGCACCTGGTGCTCATGCCGCTGACGGGCACGGTCCCCTCGCCCTTCCCGTGGGTCGCCGGTGGGCAGACCTGGGCGGAACACTTCTCCGAGGCGCTGGGGCACGTCATCTGGCTGTGGTCGATCGAGCTCGTGCGCCGGGACGTGCGCAACCGCATCACCCACCAGCCCGACCCGTGGGTTCCGCTCGATACCGAACCGACCCGCTGAGTCCTCAGGGCTTGGTGCGTCTCCATCGGTGCGGCGGTCGGCGTCCGCCAGTACTCCACGAGGACCGGGGGCTACTGCGTGAGCCTCGGGTGTACTCCACCAGGGTCGGGGGCTCGTGCAGTACGCACAAACTTCGGCCAGTGCACCCCCATCCTCGTGGAGTAGGCCGGAGCCGACGTCGAACCATGGCGTCCAGGCTCCTGCGCAGGAGCCGAAAGGGGACAGGCAGAGGAAGGCTCGGCCAGCGCGGGTAAGGGAGCCCGACCCCGCCACCTAGACCCCGCAGAGTCGTTCAGTCCCACGGCTCAGTGTCCACAGCGCTGACATCAACGAGCCCACCGCGAAAGCCCTCCCCAAGAATCGTTGGAATTACGGGGATTCCTCCTCGGCGTGCAACGCCGATGAGGGGGGTGATGTCAGCACCATGGACACCAGCGGCCCTCCAGACCTCTCCCCCTCTGCCCACACTGATGCAGTACCAATCGCGGGGCGAACGCCGACTCCGACTGCTTAGCCCGCAGGCGAGTCTGGAGCTTCGGGCTACCAGGGAAGAAAGCCCGGGTAGGACTCGAAGGGGTAGAGCCTTCTGGGCAGGTACTGCTTCTGCTCCGCCCACTCGATGAGGGCGCGCCAGTCGCGGGCGATGCGCTCCTGAGCCCCCTGACGCCGGTCGTCAGGTCGAGACAGGCGTACGAATCCGGGGACGATCGTCGAAGTACTGTCCAGCTTCCAGAACGTGCCCTGCTTATCGAATGCCTTGACCAGCGCCATGCGGTCCCTCGGAGGAAGTCCCGCCACCGGATCAGAGCGATCCCCCTGTGCCGCCCAGGCCCCGACGAACCCTGCCCACTGCGCCATGGTCGTCAGATGCAGCGCCAGATTGTGGGTATCGGGAGGTGTGAAGCCGTGAATGTCATAGGGCGCCTCCTGGAGGTCCACACGCGCCGTTTCGCGAAAGGCCACCCACGGGATGTCCTTGCGCCACCACCAGCATCCGATGAACCGGAAGATGTGCACGCCCGAGGCGTTGAACACGGTGAAGCTCAGCAGCCGGTACCCCATGAGAGAGGCCACGAGCAGGGCCCCCAGCACAAAGGCCCACGCCCCGTTCACCTCAGGCACTCCCACCAGCTCCAGAAGCACTCCAACAGTGATTCCCACGATAGCCGCCAGAGGCAGGCCAGCAACGAGATGCAGCAGGATGTACCCCGGGCTGCGCAGTGCCGTGAAGATGAGGAATCGCCGCTCAATCCAGCGGGATGGAACCAGCGCCCAGTCGATGTACTTCGTTGACGCCCTGAGATCTCCCCGCATGAGATTGACGCTCTCCCGAGCCCGGGCTCACAGGGTGATGATGACCGTGGCGGCGGCGAAGACGACGCCGTAGGCCAGCTCCAGCAAGCCGGCGTCACGCAGGGAGGCGATGAGATCGCGTCCCCGGGCGCCGGCACGCACAGGCGCGGTGGCCCGTCGGACCAGCGGCAGGAGCAGGAGCGGCGCCGCCAGCGCGATGACCAGGGTCAGCAGCGGGCTGATGTGTCCCCCGCCGTCGACGGGATTGGCTGATCCGGTCTCACGCGCCCACACCAGGGCGACGGCCCCCAGCAGGAGAGGCAGGTAGAGCATGACTGAGAAGGCGCGCCGAGCGCCCCCCTCCCCCAGACGGACCGCCAGGGTCATCTTGCCGTGGGCGGGATCGGTGTCGATGTCGCGCAGGTTGTTGACCATGAGCAGGGAGCAGGCAAGCAGGCCGATCCCGCAGGCCGAGGGCCACAGCCACCCCGGCACCGTGCCGGCCTGGACGTAGGTGGTTCCCACCGTGGCCACCAGGCCGAAGAAGACGAAGACGAAGACCTCCCCCAGGCCGGCGTAGCCGTAGGGGTGGGAGCCGCCGGTGTAGAACCAGGCGGCCGCGATCGCCGCGGCCCCGATGACCAGCAGCCACCACTGGCCGGTCAGCACCACCAGACCCAGGCCCAGGAGACCTCCGATCCCGAAGCAGCCGAAGGCGGCGAGCTTGACGGCGCCCGGGGCGACCTGCCCGGAGGCGGTCAGTCGCGGCGGCCCGGTGCGATCGTCGTCGGTGCCGCGCACGCCGTCGGAGTAGTCATTGGCCAGGTTGCAGCCGATCTGCAGCGCCAGGGCCACGCCCGCGGCCAGCAGGCTCCGCAGCACTGAGAGTCCCCCATCGCGGCGGCCGTCCCGGCACCCAGGATGACGGGGGCGACAGCGGCCGGCAGGGTGCGCAGACGCACCACCTCCCCCCAGCTGGTGGCGCGGGGGCCGTTGTCCTGCGCGTGTTCGCCGTTCTCGCCGCTCACGGCTTCCTCCGATCCTCTAGGGTAGGCGGCAGTGACCCTACCAGCGCCGTGGCCCTCACCGGTGCGAGCGCATGAGCCACACCTCGACCGGTGATGCAGCCGGTACCCTGATCGCCAGAAGGACCTCCGTGAGACACCCCGATCCCCGTCCTCGTACTCCTTCACCCGGGTCTGAGCCTGCCGCGTCTGAGCCCTCGGTGGGCGAACGCGCCCTGGGAGCGCTGACCGGGCTGGCCCTCGGCGACGCATTGGGGATGCCCACCCAGTCCATGAGCCCGACACAGATCCGCCGGTGCTACGGCGCGATCACCGGGCTGCGCGACGCCGTCGCCGAGCAGCCCATCGCCCCCTCAATGCCTGCGGGCAGCGTCACGGATGACACCGAGCAGGCTCTCATCCTGGCCGGACTCCTCACCGAAGGTGGCGGCCGCATCGACCCCCACCAGCTCGCCGCTGCCCTCCTGAGCTGGGAGGATGACATGCGCGCCCGCGGTTCCCTGGACCTGCTGGGCCCCTCCACCAAGCTCGCTCTGGAGCGGGTGCGCGCCGGGGCCGACCCGCACTGCACCGGCAGGGAGGGCACCACCAACGGCGCCGCGATGCGGGTGGCTCCGGTGGGCATCGCCTTCTCCCTGAGCACCGACGGCGACGCGCTGGCCCAGGCCGTTCACGAGTCCTGCCTGGTCACCCACGACACCCGGCAGGGCTTCGAGGCCGCTGGGCTCCTGGCCGCAGCGGTCAGCGCGGCCATCGACGGCGTCGACGCGGCGGGTGCGCTGGAGGCGGCGCTGGACTTCGTGGCCGCCCACCCCGGGGAGGGTCACTGGACGGAGAAGGCCTCTGTCGCCGCCCGCACTCGCCTGGCCCTGGCGACGAGTCGCGACCTGCACGGGGACGCCCTGGCCGAGCATCTGCGCACCCTACGTCGGAACGTCGGTGGAGTCGGCCGAGTCGGTCCCCTGCGCTCTGGTGATTGTGCGGGAGTTCGCGCAGCAGCCCCTGGATGGTCTGTGCTTCGCCGCTGAGCTCGGGGAGATACCGACACCATTGCCGCGATGGCCGGCGCGGTCCTGGGGGCGAGCTCACCCCGTCTTCTTCCCACCGAGCCGGTCCGTCAGGTACTGGCGCGCTCCAGCCTGAGGCTCGCCCCGGTCTGCGAGGCGCTGCTGACGCTCCGTGGTGGCATCGGGCGCTCCCGGAAGGCCGCTCCGGAGCAGAGGCGGCCATGATGGGACGGGTCATTCACACCGGCCAGGTCGTCATCGACCTCACCTTGCGCGTCGAGGCGATTCCCGAGCCCGGTGGCGACGTGTTCGCCGACGAGTCCTCCATGGCCGTCGGCGGTGGCTTCAACGTGCTGGCCGCCGCCCGCAGGCTGGGTGTCGAGACCCTGTACGCCGGACCACTGGGTCAGGGGCCCTTCGCCGATGCAGCCCGCGAGGCCTTGGAGACGATCGGGGTGGACCATGTCGGCCCGGTCGCACCCGGCGACCAGGGCTACTGCGTGGCCATGACCGATGCGAGAGCCGAGCGCACCTTCATCTCCACCTGCGGGGCCGAGACTCGTGGCCCGGCGGATGCCTTCGACCACCTGGAGGTGAGCGACGACGACATCGTCTACCTCTCCGGCTACTCCCTGGCCGATGATGCCTCCAGGACGGCGCTGGAGCGGCTGGCCGGGAGGTTGATCGAGGCCCGGGCGGGGTGCACGGCACTGTTCGACGTCTCCCCCATGGTCGGTTCGGTCCCCATGAGCGCGTTGGAGCGCATCGGTGGACTGGCGCCCATCTGGTCCCTCAACGAGCGTGAGGCCGGGCTGCTCGCCGGCCGCCTGGGGCCGCGGGCGGAGATCGGCGACCACGGTGCTGTCTGCGAGACGCTGGCGTCCAGGCTCGGCATCGTCCTAGTGCGGGCCGGGGCGCAGGGATCCTGGTTCTCCGATGGGGGTCGGGCACGCCACACCCCGAGCATCCCGGTGACACCGGTGGACACCAATGGGGCCGGGGACGCGCACTCCGGTGTCCTGGCCGCGGCCCTGGCCCGGGGCGTCGATCTGACGACGGCGCTGCGCTGGGCGAATGTGGCCGGCGCCTTGACCACGACGCGCTTCGGTCCGGCCACCTGCCCGAGTGAGGCGGAGATCAGGGCCCTGGCGTAGGAGGCCCCGCCGTCACGTCTGTCGTGGCTACAGCGAGGCGTCGGGCGACCTCGCGCCGGTCGACCTTCCCACTGGGGCGCAGCGGCAGGGCCTCCAGGACAACAACCCGTTTGGGGGCGTGCGCACCGTCCAGCCGGGCGCGGACCGCCTCGCGCAGGGCGGCGCCGTCCCACCGGTGCGAGCGGTCCCGGTGTCCACTCGGCTCGAGCGCGACGGCGGCGACCACGCGGCTTCCCCACTGCTCGTCGGGCAGGCCGACGACGCAGGCCTCGGCAACGCCCTCGATGCCGGCGAGGGCCTCCTCCACGTGGCGGGGCTCGACTTTGACGCCCCCGGTGATGATGACGTCGTCCAGGCGTCCCAGGACCTCCAGGCACCCGTCGGGGTGCAGTCGGCCGCGGTCGGAGGTGGCCAGGACGCGTTTGCCGCCGCTGCGGTGAAAGCCCTCGCCTGCGTCGTCGGGCGTGCGGCCGGGGGGTTGGAGGTAGTCCTCGGCCAGGACCGGACCGGAGATGAGGATGCGGCCGGCGCCCTCGGCATCGGGCTCCTGGATGGCGATCTCGACCCCCTCCAGGGGACGGCCGTCGTAGACGCAGCCGCCGCCGGTCTCGCTCATGCCGTAGGTGGTGACCACGGTGATGCCGGAGCTTCGAGCCCGGGCCAGCAGCCCGGGGTCGGCGGCGGCACCGCCCAGGAGGACGGCGTCGACCGTGGACAGGGCCCGGCCGGCCACCGGGTCCTGCAGGATGCGCACCAGCTGGGTGGGGACCAGGGAGACATAGAGCCGGGAGGCGGCCGGACCGGTGAGCGGGTGCGCCGAGCTCAGGGCGTCCGCGAGCGCCGTCGGGCTGAATCCTGCGCTCGTGTCGACCACGACGGGCTCGGTTCCGGCCTCCAGGGAGCGGATGAGGATCTGCAGGCCGGCGACGTGGTGGGCGGGCAGGGGCAGGAGCCAGGTTCCCGGGCCGCCGAGGCGCGCGTGGGTGGCGCGGGCGGAGGCCACCAGGGCGGCGGCGCTCATGGCGATGAGCCTGCCGGTGCCGGTGGTGGAGCCGGAGGTGCGCAGGATGAGGTCGGTGCGCGCAGGGATGCGGGTGATGCGGCGGGTCAGGTCGGCGCGGACCTGGGAGGGTCCTCCTCGGGACCGATGGGTACGAGCGGCGGAGGAGGCGCGTCCGTCCGGTCGGCTCCGTCCACGGCGGTGGACGCTGGACGGCCATCGCGGCTGGCGAGCAGGCCGCGCAGGGCCAGGCGCTCGGCGAGGGCGGTGCGCAGGGCGGCGACGTCGTCGGGGGCGGTTCCGCCAGTCAGGAGGCGGAGGGCGGGCGGGGCGGGCACGGCATGATCGTGCCACGGCCCCGGCCGGATGGGGACGAGCCGGCGTGGACGGGAGGGTCCGGGCAGGTGAGGGGTCTGCGGGACCGTCCGGCTCGGTTAGGGTTGGTCCATGCGTATCGTCCTCATCGTCCTGGTGTTCGCTCTGACGCTGTACGCCCTGCTGGACTGCGCACGCACGCCGGATGAGGGCATGCCGGCCAGGATGCCGAAGTACCTGTGGATCACCCTGGTCGTCCTGTTCCCGACCATCGGCCCGATCGCCTGGATCATCGTCTCGCGGGTCAAGGCCGCCGAGGAGCGCGGCGGTTACGTCGAGCCCACAGTGTGGTCCTCCCGGGAGGGCACGAGCTTCCGTCGCCCGCAGCGCGCCCGGCCCACGGCGCCCGACGACGACCCGGAGTTCCTCAGGGGCCTGGAGCAGGACATCCGCCGTCGCAAGCACCACCCGCAGGAGCCGGCCGGCGGTCACGACGGCAGCAATGACGGGACTGACGAGGGTCCTGACGCCGGCGAGACCGACCGGTCCGGGACCGACCAGCACTGACCGGGGACGCGCCGGCCGGCCGTGTCGCTGCGCCCTCAGGGCAGGGGCGGGGCGCGCCTGGGGCCAGGGGTGGTGTCGACGTCGTATCCGTGGGCGGCGGCGTGGATGAGCCAGTCGCCGGGGATCCAGGTTCGCCCGATGAGCCTGGGGGTGCTCGGGCATGTAGCGCACCGACCACAGGATGAGGACGAGCTCGGCCCACTGGGCCCGGATCTTGAGCCGCACCGAGCCGGAGGAGTTGGCTGCGGCGATGACGATCTCTCCGGTGGCGGTGAGCTGGACCTCCTGGATGTCGGCGTAGGAGATGGGCATGACGCCCTCCCCCGTGCCCAGGTAGATGCCGTGGGTGGACACGGTCAGGCGGGCGCCGGCCAGGTGGCGCCACTTCTCGACGGCGTCGGCCTCGGCGGAGCGTCGGCGCCGGTGGTTGAGATAGGCCTGTCCACCGAAGAAGGCGGCCGTCAGGGCCAGGCCGACGGGGCCTCCGGCCAGGAAGAAGCCTCGGGAGGGGTTGTAGGTGGCGTCCCCGCGCCGCCACAGGAGCAGCTCGGCGTCGCAGGTGGCCAGCATGACCTCACCGGACCCCAGGGCCGGGCGCACGGGGTCGATGGTCGGTGAGACCGGGTTGGGGCGCCGACCCTGGCGGGTGGCGGTCAGGACGGCGGCGGTGTGCCACCACACGAAGTCCTGCCCGGTCCAGGGGCGGCGTGGGGCGGGGCGGGCGCGGCTGGGACGGAGGACCTCACCGGGCGGGCCGGTGCGCACGACCTCGCCGCCGACCGGGCGCGAGGGCGGCTGCTGGGTCACCGCGCCGCCTCGGCGTGCCCTGTCGCGGCTGACGCTGCCGGTGGCGGGGCGGGCGGAGGAGGTGCCGGGAACCATGTCGCGGGCCTGGCGCAGCAGGTCGCCGGCCGGTTCCCAGTAGGCCAGCCCCACCAGGGTGCGGTCCTCGAAGGTCAGGGAGTTCAGAGAGGCCAGGGCGCACTGGCGGCGGCGCGGGTCGTGGGCCAGGGAGCGCCCCTCCAGGAAGAGGCGCAGCGACCAGACGGGCAGCTGGTGGGAGACGAGGAGCGCCTCGTGCCCCTCGGCGACGTCGAGAGCGGAGACGACGGCGCCGCGCATCCGTTCAACGATCTCCTTGTAGGGCTCTCCCCAGGAGGGGCGCAGCGGGTTGACGTAGCTGGGCCAGTAGGTGGGGTGGGCCAGGACCCAGCGGTTGCGGTTGACGGCCACGCCCTCGAAGGAGTTGCCGGCCTCGATGAGTCGGGCGTCCGTCGTCGGCGCCAGACCGAAAGCGGCGGCAGTGGGGGCGCCGGTCTCCCGGGCCCGCTCCAGGGGTGAGGTGATGACCCGGGTGATGTCGTGCCCGGAGGCGGACAGGACGTCGGCGACCTGCTGGGCCATCTGGTGGCCCAGGGTCGACAGGTGGTACCCGGGCAGGCGGCCGTAGAGGATGCCCTCGGGGTTGTGCACCTCGCCGTGCCGCATGAGGTGGATCGTCGTGCGCGCCATGCGGTGATTCTCGCACGCCCGCCGGCAACGGTCAGCCACCGGGGACCGTAAGGTGTTCCCATGACGACTCGTAGCGCATGGGGTCTCGGTCTGGCGACCGTGACTGACGACGGCAACACCCTTGACGTGTGGTATCCCCGCCCGGTTCTCGGTGACGAGCCCGAGGACGGGCACGCCGATCTCCTGGCCTCCCTGAGTGCCATGGAACGCCGCGACGAGGCCCGCGGCGTCCACACCACCGTGGTGCGCACCTGGGCCGACCTCGACGACGCCCCCCAGACCGTGGCCGGCGCCTACCTGCGCCTGCACGCACTGTCCCACCGCCTGGCCCGACCCAACACCGTCAACCTGGACGGAATCTTCTCCCGCCTGCCCAACGTGGTGTGGACCTCCGCGGGCCCCTGCCGCGCTGAGGACTTCGAGACCACCCGCATGCGCCTGCGCGCCGACGTGGGACGCCCCGTCCAGGTGCACTCGGTGGACAAGTTCCCCCGCATGACCGACTACGTGCTGCCCTCGGGCGTGCGGATCGGCAACGGCGCGAACGTGCGCCTGGGCGCTACCTGTCCGAGGGCACCACGGTCATGCACTCCGGCTTCGTCAACTACAACGCCGGGACGCTGGGCCGTTCCATGGTTGAGGGCCGTATCTCCCAGGGGGTTGTCATCGGTGACGGCTCCGACGTCGGCGGCGGTGCCTCCACGATGGGAATGCTCTCGGGCGGTGGGCGCCAGCGGGTGGCGCTGGGTGAGCGCTGCCTGCTGGGGGCGAACTCGGGGCTCGGAATCCCGCTGGGTGACGACTGCGTCGTCGAGGCCGGCCTGTACCTGACGGCCGGCACGAAGGTCTCCCTCATGCCGCAGGGCGGAGTAGTGCCCGGCAACCACGGCCTGTTCAAGGAGCCGCGCGTGGTCTCGGCCCGCGAGCTGGCCGGTGCCTCCAACGTCCTGTTCCGCCGCAACTCCCAGTCCGGGGCCGTTGAGGCGCTGGCCCGCGGCGGCAAGAGCATCGAGCTGGGCTCAACACAGCACGCAGGCCAGTAGGGCTCCTCTCCTCCGCCGCGCTTCTCGTACCGGCCGCCTTCCGCCTCAACGGCGGGAGGCGGCCGGTCGCGTTGGACGGCCCGCCGAAGCACAAGATGCACGCCCTATGCCAGCATCACAGTGTTCGTTATCATAGTTATGGGTTGTTCTGCGCATAGGAGGGTGGGTCAGATGGCTGCGACGTCCACGGTCGCCCGCATCCCTGAGGCTGCTCGGCCCGTTGGTGACGCGCTTCCTCCCCGGCGCAGACGCCGCACCCCCGTGTGGGCGTCGCAGCGCGTCCTCAAGGCGACGATGGCGGTCACCGGCACGGTCATGGCCCTGTTCGTCGTGGTCCATATGGTCGGCAACCTCAAGGTTCTCGCGGGCCCGGAGGCGTTCAACGGGTACGCCGCATGGCTGCGACAGGTCGCCTACCCGCTCTGCCGCACGAAGGGCTCCTGTGGGCGATGCGCCTGGCCCTGGGGGTCTGCATCGTGGCGCACGTCGCTGCGGGATTCACGTTGTGGCGACGTGCGAGGAGCGCTCGCGGGGCCTTCCGGCGCCGGGCCCTGCCCGTGCGCACTATCGGCGCTCGGTCCATGCTGCTGACCGGTGTCCTCATCGGGGTCTTCGTCCTCATCCACATTCTCGACCTGACCGTCGGTAGTCTCATCGCCCCTGAGGGCTTTCAGGCGCCGACGACGTCGAACGGTGAGCTGCAGGTCAGCGCCTACCACAACCTCGTGGCGAGCCTGTCGCGCCCCGGCATGGCAGTCTTCTACAGCCTGGTCATGCTGGCGCTCTCCCTCCATCTGGCGCAGGGCCTGTGGAACGTGGTCATCGACCTGGGCGGCACGGACCCCAGGCTGCGGAAGGTGTGCCGCGCCGTCGCCCTGGCCGTGGCCCTGACCATCGCCGTCGTCAACGGCCTGCTTCCCGTACTCATCTGCACGGGGGTGATCGGATGAGTGCGAACGCGCCGGGGGCCGTCGGTGGCCTGTACGACGTCGGTGAGGATCTTGATGCGCATCTGCCGGACTGTCCGCCCGAGCAGGCCTGGGAGCGCCGACGCGACGAGTACCGCCTGGTCAATCCCGCCAACCGTCGAAAGCTGACTGTCATCGTGGTGGGTGCCGGGCTGGCCGGCGCCGGGGCGGCCGCCACCTTGGGGCGCCTGGGTTACCGGGTGGAGTGCTTCAGCCTGCACGACGCCCCGCGCCGCGCCCACTCGGTGGCCGCGCAGGGCGGGATCAACGCCGCCCGGGCCCGCAAGGTCGACGGCGACTCCCTGGCGCGCTTCGTCAAGGACACCGTCAAGGGCGGGGACTACCGGGGGCGGGAGGCCGACGTCGTGCGCTTGGGGCTGGAGTCCGGCCGGGTCATCGACCATATGGAGGCGATCGGGGCGCCCTTCGCCCGCGAGTACGGCGGCCAGCTCGCCACCCGCTCCTTCGGCGGGGTGCAGGTCTCGCGCACCTACTACACGCGCGGGCAGACCGGTCAGCAGCTGGAGATCGCCTGCGCCCAGGCCCTCCAGGAGCAGGTCGCCGCCGGGAGCGTCCGCATGCACACCCGCACCGAGATGCTCGACCTCATCGTGGCCGACTCCCGCGCGCAGGGCATCGTCACCCGGGACCTGCTCTCCGGTGAGGTGAGCGCCCACACCGCTCACGCCGTCGTGCTGGCCACCGGCGGCTACGGCAGCGTCTACCACTACTCGACCCTGGCCATGGCCTCCAACGCCACCGCCACCTGGCGCGCCCACCGGCGCGGGGCGGCCTTCGCCTCCGCCTGCATGGTGCAGTTCCACCCCACGGCGCTGCCGGTGAGCTCCCACTGGCAGTCCAAGACGACGCTCATGAGCGAGTCCCTGCGCAACGACGGGCGCATCTGGGTGCCCGTGCGCCCGGGGGACGAGCGACCCCCGAACGAGATCCCCGAGGACGAGCGCGACTACTACCTGGAGCGCAAGTACCCGGCCTTCGGCAACCTCACCCCGCGCGACGTGGCCTCACGCAACGCCCGCGAGCAGATCGAGTCCGGCCGCGGCGTCGGGCCGCTGCGCAACTCGGTCTACCTCGACTTCCGCGACGCGCTGGAGCGGCTGGGCAAGGAGACCATCGCCTCGCGCTACGGCAACCTGTTCGAGATGTACCTCGACGCCACCGGCGAGGACCCCTATGAGGTACCCATGCGCATCGCCCCGGGCGCCCACTTCACGATGGGAGGGCTGTGGGTGGACTTCGACCAGATGTCCACGATCCCGGGGACTGTTCGTGGGCGGGGAGGCCTCGAACAACTACCACGGCGCCAACCGCCTGGGGGCGAACTCGCTGTTGAGCGCCAGCGTGGACGGCTGGTTCGTGCTGCCGCTGGCCGTGCCGAACTACCTGGCCGGGCTGGTGGGCAGTAGCCCCTGAGCCCCGACGCGCCGGAGGCGCTTCAGGCCGTGGCGGATACCCGCGAGCGCATTGAGGCGCTCATGGCGGTGCGTGGGACCCACCGCCCCGTGTGGTTCCACCGTCGTCTGGGTGAGGTCCTCTACACCGGCTGCGGGGTCAGCCGCTCCGAGGCGGGGCTGCGGCGTGCCCTGGAGGAGGTGCGCGCCCTGCGCGAGGAGTTCTGGGCCGACGTCACCGTGGTCGGTGACCAGGCGCGGCTCAACCAGGAGCTGGAGAAGGCACTGCGGGTCGCCGATTTCCTGGAGCTGGCGGAGGTCATGATCCTCGACGCCCTGGACCGGCGCGAGTCCGCCGGCGCCCACTTCCGCGAGGAGTACGCGACGCAGGGCGGCGAGGCCCAGCGCAATGATGAGACCTGGTGCTCCGTCTCGGCCTGGCAGACCGGGGACGACGGCGGGCACACGCGCCACACGGAGCCACTGAGCTTCTCGCTGGTGCCCATGCAGGTGAGGGACTACCGATGAGGATCGAGACTGGAGATCTGGCGGCAGGACGGGCCGCGGGCGCGGGGCTTCTTCGAGAGCCACGTGGTGGAGGACGCCGAGCCACAGATGAGTCTGCTCGAGCTGCTCGACCGCCTCAACGACCAGATCATCGAGGCCGGTGGCGAGCCGGTGGTCTTCGAGTCCGACTGCCGGGAGGGGGTGTGCGGGAGCCTGCGGCTTCCTCGTCAACGGGGTGCCGCACGGGCCGCTGGACACGACCCCGGCCTGCCGTCAGCACCTGCGGGCCTTCCCCGGAGTGAGGCGCTTCCGGCTGGAGCCGTGGAGGTCGGCGGCCTTCCCGGTCATCCGGGACCTGGTGGTGGACCGCACGGCGCTCGACGAGGCTCATCCGGGCGGGCGGGACCGTGGACGTGGCCGCTGGGACCGCCCCGGACGCCGACGACGTCGCCCAGGGGCATCTGCAGGCGGAGCGGGCTCTGGACTTCGCCGCCTGCATCGGCTGCGGGGCCTGCGTGGCGGCCTGCCCGAACGGGGCGGCGGCGCTCTTCGCGGGGGCGAAGGCTGGCGCACCTGTCGCTCATGCCGGCCGGTCGCATCGAGCGGGGACGCCGGGCCCGGGCGATGACGAGGGAGCTCGATGAACTCTTCGGGCCGTGCTCGAGTACGGCGAGTGCCTGCCGGCGTGCCCGGCGGGGATCCCGATCGAGGCGATCGCGCTGCTCAACCGGGAGGTGCTGCGCGCCGGTCTGCGCGGGGCGACCCGCGACGACTGAGCCGACCTCATCACCGGGGGCCGATGACCGGCCCCCGGACCTCGCGGGGCTCATGTAGCGCGTCAATTGGCTTCGGATAGTTTCGTCGTGGCTGGCTGCGGGTTGTAGTAGGGAGCCGTTGCGGATCATGGCGTGCAGGGTCAGGATGCGGCGGTGGGCCAGAGCGACGATGGCCCTAGCCCATGCGGCGATGACCTCCAGGACGGCGCCGTACGCCCGACCAGGGCCCCAGGATGTTTCCCGGGGCAGGGTGCGAGCCCTGCGCCGAGTCACTCAGCCTTGGATGCAACCCTCGGCCTGGTTGACCTGGCGGGCCAGATCCAGGTCAAGTCCCGCGAAAATCAGTAATGGAGACTGCGTCCTCATCCAAGGTGCTCACGGAGCAAAGAATGCAGGGCATCATCCTAGCGCCGCCGCCAGTGTACCGATGGCGGTGGGCTGCTCCAACGCCAACAGCCACCAACAAGACCGGAGCCGGCTTCAATAGCGAAGCACGACCAACACATCTAGCGGTGTGTGGCCAATCGCAAACACAGACAGCGTCACCACGAAACAGCCACACCACCCCCGACACCTCATCCATCATTCGATACGTATCAACTGGGTGCTCGAATGCGCGGATGACATGAATCAGCCCCTACGACCCTCATGAGCCTCAGCAGCAACAAGATCACCAAACGCCTCAATTTCAACAGCCCTCCCTAGGTAGCGGTGGATCGTCCACGAGAGAGATGCGCGCAGCGACGCTAGAACCTGCTGAGATAGAAAGACCCGTACATGACTTATCCTGGAACTGGACGACGATATTCTCTCGAGAGGAACCCGACATGTTGACCTGCACGGGAAGTTCATGTCAGCACGCAGTGAGTCCTGGCTGCGAATGTGGTTGCGGCGGCGGGAATCACGGAGCGCTTGCCAGAATCTCATGGGCTACCGCCTTAGCGGTTCCAACCCTACAGCGGACCCCCGAGCAGAAGAAGCAGGCTGAGACAGCCATCAAACAGCAAAAGCGTGCAACCTCGAAGTTGAAACTACAGGTAAAGTCACACCACCATTCCCGACAGAAGCCGCGACGCCTTGACGCTACAGCATTCTTCGAAGCCAATCGTTCGATTGACATCGTCACTTGGCTCATTAACAACCCTAATGAATGCAAGGCGATTGAGTCGATGGCTCAACAGATCGGTAGCACCTGCGAAAGCCTACTCACCGAGAACCCTAGGTTCCGACTTCGGCTTGCCGATCACTTCTGGTGTGACGTCCTCGCAGCCCTGGTACACGTGCTCACCGAAGTGCTCAACGAGATCGACAAGACACCCAGTCGCGCTTCAAAACTCACTGTGGACCTACTGGGGGCACGAACATGGGAGACGGTTCGCGATCAGCGCAGGGACTCTAAAGGAAACGCACCATGCCAACGCAAGACTTCACGAAAAGCGATATCGAGAGCAGGCAAAGACGCTGCGGCAGGACTGCACGACGCGATCTTGGAAAAGACTGTCAAAGACCTCGTCGCATCCCTCATAGCCGGATTTACAGTAGCAGCCCATGGGACACTGGATCCGATCATCTTGCGACTGCGCGTCCTAGCCATCCTCTTTTGCCCCGACCCTTACGCCCACAAGGCCGTGTGGAATTACTGCGTGGTCCCATTGTTGAAGCAAGGGATCGTTATTCAGGCCAAGAACTATCTTCAAAGTTTATGACATGTTCAAACAGCAGTGGAACTGGCCCACATGAGAACATCACTCAGACTTGATGGCAGAGAGGGAAGGCTGCTGCAATGGCGACTTTTGCTTGTTGCCCGGAGAGGAGTTGGGTTTCGCACTTGGTTTGGATAGCGGCTTACTCGAGGACTGAGACATGGGCGTCAAGGGCGTCGGCAGTTTCTGCCATGATGGTGATGAGACCGACGTAGTGCAAGACGCCGTGACCAGCGGCGAGCTCGCTTTTTCTTGAGCACATTGTGGTAGTCAGCAATCTGGACGGCACCGACAGGACCTGCGGTGACTAGGCTGCAACTCCAGGCGGCGCCGCAGCGTTCTTGTTCGGCGGGGTCGAGAAGGACGAAGGCGGGGGTAGACGATCTCGCAGACCATGGCAAGGACGTTCTGGTAGAAGTCATGGATCATGCCACTTTGGTGTCAGGTCGGTGATGCGGCGCGTCGACAGTCAGCAGATGATACACAGCGATACCCACACCCTGGGCCACCGCCACCACCAGGGCACCGATGGTGGCAGGCTGGACCACCACCAGCAGGCTCCCGGGAGCAGTCAGTTTGTCGTAATGGGACGCAGGCGCGCCTCGTCGTTGGGAAGAGCCCTGTCAAAGACCTTCCGTCCGTCCCGGCTCAGGGCTGTGGCCCAGTGCTCGCTCTTACCAGCGCCCGGTACCGATGAAGACCTCACTGTCCCCGACGTCCATCCCTGTGCCGTCTCTCGTCCAAGTCAGTACGGGGTCAGCCACTGGACGACCGGCCTCGCACCCAATTCCTTGAATAACTTCATACGTGGTGGGTCGTTACCCTTATGGGCGCTGACTAGCGCCCGGCAGCCACAGGTGCCTCTCACCCACCCCAAATCATCTACAGACAGAGGCAAGGCACCCGGGCCTACAGCAGTTGCCCCAGTCCCCGGCGCCCATCACCAGGAGTTGCTCACAAGGTAACGGGAAATGGAAATCAGGCTGCGGGCTTGTGGGCGACGAGGGCGATGCCGACCATGTCCTTCTCGTAGCGTTTGAAGGTGCCTGCCATCTCCTGGACGCGCCGGCGTAGCGCCTTGTCGGCGGCGACGTTGCGCGCGATCCGCAGGAAGCCTCCTACTCCCTCGTCGCGGATGTTGCGGCCGACCTTGAGCAGGGCCATGGGGGCGGTGTCGACCCAGTCAACGACGAGTCCGGCGTTTTCCATGAGCTGCTTCCAGGAGGCCACGGTCATGGGGCGGGCGTTGACGTGGATGGAGCGGGCCAGGTCGCGGCGCAGCTGGGTGTAGTACTCCTCGTCGATGTCGTCGGGGGTAACGCCGAGCTCGTGGATGGCGTAGCGCCCGCCGGGGCGCAGGACGCGGGCGGCCTCGGCGACGATGGCGGCCTTGCCCTTGTCCCCCTGCATGGTGAGCATGGCCTCGCCAACGACGACGTCGGCGCTGGCGTCGTCCAGGCCGGTGTCGGCAGCCTCTCCCTGGCGGACGGTGCCGAGGTCCCCGACGACGGCGGCCACGCGCCGGGCGGCATCGGGGTCGCGGTCGATGGCGGTGTAGGAGGCGGGGTGGTCCTTGATGATCTCGGCGGCGGTGCGCCCCAGGCCCGGGGCGAGCTCGACGACATCGGCGCCCGCCAGACCGGCGTGGCTGAGCATGGCGGCGGACAGGGCGGCGCCGCCGGGGCGCAGAACGCGTTTGCCGGCGCGGGCCAGGACCCAGTGACCGGGGGCCGAGGCGATGGGGCGGTCGGCGTGGGGCAGCGGCAGATCTGCCGACGTGGATGAGGAATCGGAGGAGGTCGAGGCGACGGTGTCTGCGGAGTCGGCGGGCTTCTTGCTCATAAGGCCAGCCTAACCATAGTGGTTCTGCCACGAACAGAGCCTGACGTCGATGACTCTACGACGCGAGCAGGGCTCCCGGACGGTTCAGGCCTCAGAAGATAAATGCTGGCGCGGCAGCCAAGTTCGGCGCGCGCCGAGTACGACACCGGTACCACGGCTATAAGGCGGGCTAGGCAGATGTGACGTCTTGGAGGTTGTCGAGAAAGCTCCTAATGACCTCAGCGCCACTCGCGAGCGCGTCAATCTGCTCTTCGACGTCGCGGAGCCGACGGCGCAACTCGGGCGCAACGGAGGGGCAGGCTCTCAGCACACCATTTTCCGTGGCACAGGGCAGCACTGTCCTGATGAGTGAGAGCGGGAATCCGGCGTGGGACAACGCGACGATCTGGCGGGCGGCTAGAACCTCTCCAGCACCGTAGTCACGATAGCCATTGTCACGGCGCGTGGGCGCCAGCAGGCCCTCAGTCTCGTAATAGCGCAGCATCCGCGGGCTGGTGCCGGCGCGCCGCGCAGCCTCGGAGATGCGCATGCGCGACCCTCCTCAAACAGTTCAATGGACCACGTCAGCATCTCTTGACATTGACAGTTCTGTCAAGGTTTAGCGTTGAGGCACCCTCTAAGGACTGGAGATTGCTATGGACCGAAAACTTTCACTAATCGGGTTCGCGGCCATGTTCCTGATCGGTTCGGACACCTTCGTCGTCGCACCACTGATGCCATCGCTGGCCAAGGCTTTCGACGTGTCGACGACGCAGAGCGGCTGGCTGGTCAGCGTCTATGCGATCGGCTACGCGCTCACCGGACTGGTGTCCGGGCCAATTTCGGACCGAGGCAACCGCCGGATCATCCTTACGCTTGGAATGGCGGTCTTCGCATTGGCAACAGCAGCCTGCGCAACTTCCCCTGGTTTCTGGACAATGTTCGCCTTCCGTTTTATCACTGGCGGTGCCGCGGCCGTAGCCGCACCGCAAGTATGGGCAATGATTCCTACCCTCGTCGGCCCGGATCAAAAAAGCGTTCTGCGCGTCATGGGATATACGACAGCCGGGTTGTCAATCGCTCAGGTCGTCGGGGTTCCTCTCGGAAGTCTCCTCGCAATCATCAACTGGCGCACCGTCTTCCCCATCATCGGGGTCTGCGCGTTGGTACTAACAGTCACGCTTTGGTACCAGATCCCTGATATTCGCCCGACCGCGGCGGCTAAGAAGGTGCCGTACCTGACCCTGCTCCATGTGCCGCAGGCAATCACGAGATTTCTTTCCTACCTCATGTACACCCTGGCATTCTTCACCGTGTTCACCTACGCACCGACGTGGCTGGAGGACGGCCTGGGCACCTCGAAGACCACCGTGGCACTCATCGTCCTGGCCGGCGGGATCGGTAACACGATCGGCAGTCTCTTCGGCGTCCGGCTGACCGGCCGCATGACCCCAGCCCAAGCCATCTACCTGAGCGCTGCAGTGATGGGCATCGCCTACCTGATACTCGCTGCATCCTCTGCCCCGATCTTCGTGGGCCTTGTGTTCCTGCCTCTCTTCGCCTGCGGAGGCGCAATGCTCAGCGTCCGTATGCTCCACCTGCAGCAACTCGACAGCACAGCACGTGGCACCATCTCCACCCTCACCAGCGCGGTGATGTACATCGGCACAACGGTAGCCGGACTTATCGGTGGTCCACTGCTCACTCTCACCGGCAACTTCGCTGCTATCAGCATCACCGCGTTCCTGTTGAGTACCATCAGCGCACTGATGATCCGTCCAAGTCGTCTCAGAACTGAGGTCGATGATCTGACATCGATTCATCATCTCGGGGAACCATAATGCGCAACCAGCTCTGAGCCGATACGGGCGAGTTCAGACCGCAGGCAAGGCGGCGACAAGACATCGATGCGGTCACCCCACCCCGCAAGCCTCTCAGCCAATCCAACTAGCATGTGGGCGCGAACTTCAACGACGCTCATGTCACCCTCCTCAAGGAGAGTGAAATACCTTCCGAACTGATAACGCAGCACAGGAACGATCGATGAGTGCACCCGCAGCACCGCAGCAACCCCGGACCGCTTCCCCTCAATGACTTCAGCTTGAGCACCCCAATACGCAGCGATATCAAAATTTTTCGGAGGGTCGAACACCTCATCCGTCACGACGATCTCCTCAAACCTCGATACTCGATACACCCGTATTCCACATTCACCATCAGCGATGAGGTACCAGACACCTGCCTTATTCACCAACCCTAGAGGAAGCAGATGCCGAACACTACACTCCCCATTTTTTGACTGATAGGAGGCAACCACCACTCGACGCTGCGCGACGACATCGCAAAGCCGGCTCAGGCCCGACGTTGCATCATCGGTCAACTCACCCCAGGCAACACGGTCATCATGAACTGCCGTCATCAACCGTTCAGCCTCGTCACGCAGAGAAGACGGCAGGCCTGGATAAGCTTCATCGTGGGCACCCGAGTTTCCGGGTCGTTCAGTGCCGCCGTTCCTAGCATCCGCGACAGCGCTCGCGCCTCGCCCGCAGACATGCCAGTCAGATCAGTTCGAGCACCTCCGACAAGGCGCCAGCCACCACCTCGCCCCGGCTGTGAGTAGACCGGGATTCCCGCCGTCGAGAGGGCTTCGAGGTCTCGTCTGGCAGTAGCCGGCGAGATCTCGAGCTCTGCGGCGACCTGGGAAGCAGTCATCCTCCCACGCGATTGGAGGAGCAACAGGAGGGCGATCAGACGGTCTGCACGCACACTAAAGATCATCTCAGACAATGTGCGCACCGGATGAGCACTTTCAGTTCTAGGTTGGGAGCCACAAGGCACCTCACCGAAAGGACACGCCATGACCATCCTGCAAGGGCTCACCACGATGGTTCTTACCGCTGATGACGCCGATGCCGCCTCTCACTGGTACGCAGACCTACTGGGCACCACTCCGTATTACCGCAGTCCGCAAACCGGCCCTTGCGCCTACACCGAGTTCCGCATCGGTCCGGACGAGGACGAACTGGGGATAATGGACCGCTCCTTCATGACACCATCCCCGACTCCGACAACAGCACCCATCACCTACTGGCACACCGACGATATTCACGCGACGTTCGCCACCCTCGTCGCGCACGGGGCACATGCTCATACGCCGATCACCGAGCGCGGGGGCGGATTCACAACAGCGTCTATCGTTGATCCTTTCGGGTAACGCGGTCGGCATCATGCACAGTCCTCACTGGAGGGCGCGCCACTAAAGGCTGGCAACGCAACACTTCAGCGGCCCCAACGCACATCGCGGTACGGTGTCCGCATGGATCAGCTCATCACTCCCGCCATCCGGTGCGACGGCACCGCCGACGAGGCGGCCCGGTTCTACGCCGACGTCTTCCGCGAGGGCTCCGTCGTCGAGCAGGTGCCCGGGCTCGCGGCCACGGTCAGCATCCACGGCATTCCGGCTCTCGCTCATCAACGGCGGCGACCAGGACGCCCCGAACCCGTCGATCAGCTGCATCCTGAACTTCGACCCGCTCCTGTTCGGCGGCGAGGAGCAGGCCCGGGCCTACCTCGATGAGCTCTACGAGCGTCTCTCCACCGGCGGCGTGCTCGTGGAGCTGGGCGAGTACCCGTTCTCGCCGCGCTACGCCTGGGTCCGCGACCGCTTCGGCATGACCTGGCGGCTCATGCTCACCGACCCGGCCGGCGAGCCGCGCCCCTTCATCCTGCCTTCCTTCATGTTCGGCGGCACTAACCACGCCAACGCCGAGGAGGCCACCGAGGCCTGGATCAACCTGTTCGACGACGCCCACCGCGGGGCCCTGCGTCGCTACGAGGAGGGCGGTCCGATGGAGGCAGGAACCATCATGTTCACCGACTTCACGCTGCGCGGCACCTGGATGGCGGCCATGGACTCGGGGGCCTTCCACGACTTCACCTTCACGCCCGGGGTCTCCATGATCGTCTCCTGCCGGGACCAGGAGGAGATCGACCGCTACTGGTCGGGGCTGTCGGCCGTGTCCGAAGCCGAGCGCTGCGGCTGGTGCGTCGACCGCTGGGGCGTGTCCTGGCAGGTCGTCCCCCACAACATCGCTGAGCTCATGGCCGACGCCGCCACGCGCGAGAAGCTCCTGCACATGGGCAAGATCGACCTGGCCGGCCTGTAGGCCGACAGGCTCACCACGCCAGTCTCGGTGACGCCCAGGCAGACATTTCGTATTACACTTGTCGTATGGAAACCATTGATGGCGTACCGGTCACCGACAAGATGATCCAAGAGTGGTCGGACGAAGCGGAACGTGGATACGACGTCGAAGTGCTGAAGAAGCGAGGACGCCGCCCCATCGGGGATGGTGCGGCTCGGGTCGTCCCAGTCCGCATGGACGACAGTCTGGTGGCCGCGGTCGACCAGCGCGCTGAGAAGGACGGCACCAGCCGCTCCGAGATCATCCGATCAGCCGTACGAGCCTTCGTCGCCTGATCGACTGATGCCCAGCAGACCAGGGTGCCCGCTCCATCTCTGGAACAGACACCCCGATTCGGTGGAGCGTCAGTCAGACCCGGGTGACGCGGTCGAGGCTGGGGACGCCCGGCGCGGGTGTCCGGGTACTGGCCGTCGTCGTGCTTGCGCCGGTGCATGGCCACGTAGTGGCGCTCGGTGGAGCCGTCGTAGACCTGGCGGGGGCCGCCCGATGCGCTTGGCCGGGTCGGCGATCATCTCGCGGTACTGGGCGATCCAGCCCGGCAGGCGCCCCAGGGCGAACAGGGGCGTGAACATCTTCGTGGGGAAGCCCATCGCCTGGTAGATGAGGCCGGTGTAGAAGTCGACGTTGGGGTAGAGGCTGCGCGAGACGAAGTACTCGTCGCGCAGCGCCGTCTCCTCCAGCTCCATGGCGATCTCGAGCTTGCGGTCGCCGTCGTCGGAGCCCAGGCGGGTCAGGACGTCGTGGGCGGTCTCCTTGACGATCGCGGCGCGCGGGTCGTAGTTCTTGTAGACCCGGTGGCCGAAGCCCATGAGCCGGACGCCGTCCTCCTTGTCCTTGACCTTGCGGACGAACTCGGCCGTGCTCATCCCCGAGCTCTGGATCGTGTCCAGCATCCGCAGGACCGCCTCGTTGGCACCGCCGTGCAGCGGCCCGGACAGGGCGCCCACGCCCGCGGCCACGGAGGCGTACATGTTGGCGTCGGCCGAGCCCACGAGGCGCACCGTGGAGGTCGAGCAGTTCTGCTCGTGGTCGGCGTGCAGGATGAGGAGCATGTCCAGGGCGCGCACCACGGCCGGGTCGATGTCGTAGGACTGGTAGGGCATCCCGAAGGTCAGGCGGATGAAGTCCTCGACGTAGGAGCGCTGCGGGTCGGGGTAGAGCAGCGGCAGACCGATGGCGCGCCGGGCGATGTAGCTGATCATCGTGGGCATCTTGGCCAGCAGCAGCACGGTGGCGAGCTCGCGCTCGTAGGGGTCGTGCGGGTTGAGGGTGTCCTCGTAGTAGGTGGCCAGGCCCGCGATCCCCGCCTGGAGGATCGCCATCGGGTGGCCCGAGGAGGGGAAGGAGGTGAAGAAGCCGCGGAAGTCCTCGTGCAGGAGCCGGTGGCGCGAGATGCGCCGCTCCATGCGCGCGAAGGACTCGCGGTCGGGCAGCTCGCCGTTGATGAGGAGGTAGGCGACCTCCAGGAAGGTCGAGGACTTGGCCAGCTCCTCGATCGGGTAGCCGCGGTAGCGCAGGATCCCGGCCGCGCCGTCGATGTAGGTGATCTGCGAGGTGCAGGACGCCGTGTTGGTGAAGCCCGGGTCGAGCGTCACCACGCCGGTGGAGCCCAGCAGCTTGGACACGCCCAGGCCGTCGGCGCCGTCGGTCGCCGGGGTGCGCGGCAGCTCGAGGTTCTTGCCGTCAACGGCCAGCAGGCCGGGGACCGCCGACGACGCCGGACCGGCTCTGCTCCGGCTGCTCAGCCGCGGCGGGGGTGGGAGTGCTCGTCATCATGCCTCCTGGGGCTCGGGGCCGCACGCATCGCGACGGCGAGACCTGGGCCCACGGGGTTCCGGCGGACCCAGCGCCCACTGTACGGGGTGCACTGTCACGGTGTCGTTTCATGGACCCACCGAGGGCGACAGGACCGCCGATCGACCCGGACTCAGCCCCCGGGATCGGCGAGGATCAGGCCGCCATCCGTGCAGCAGCCGGGCACCCTCCCGGCGTCTTGATGAGCTTTATCAAGGCGCTGGTCAGCGGCTGATTCGGTCGGCTCTTCCAGCCTCAGCCAGCGAAGAGGGCGGCGGCCTCGGGCGAGCGCAGGCGAGCGGCGGCGGCGGCCACGCGCTCGTCGGTGTCGGTCAGGCTCATGCGCACCCGCCCGGCCCTGCCTCGCCGTAGAAGTCGCCGGGGGCCACGACGATCCCCGAGCTCGGCGAAGGCCCCCACGAGCTCGTAGGCGCTCATCGACTCGGGTCCTCGGAGCCACAGGTACAGGCCGGCCACGGAGGCCGGGTCGTTGACGAGTCCGGCGGCGGCGGTCGCCTCGACGAGCACCTCGCGGCGCTCCCGGTAAACCTCTTTCTGCACCTCCATGTGCGCCTCGTCGCCGAGGGCTGCCGCGAGGGCGGCCTGCACCGGAGTCGGCATGAGCATGCCGGTGTGCTTGCGCACCTCGGTGACGGCGCCCACGAGCTCCGCGTCACCGGCGAGGAAGGCCGCCCGGTAACCGGCCAGGTTGGACTGCTTGGACAGGGAGTACAGGGCGAGCAGGCCGGTTCGGCCCGTTTCCCCTCCGACCCGGGGGTCCAGGAGGCTCGGGATCGGGTGGTCGTCCCACGGCGACTCCCAGCCGAGCTCGGCGTAGCACTCGTCGGAGATGACGACGGCACCCCGCACCCTGGCCCAGGCGACGATCCGGGCCATCTGCTCGACGCTCAGGACGTGACCGTCGGGGTTGCCGGGGCTGTTGAGCCAGACGACGGCCACGGGTGCGTCCTCGGAGATGCCCCAGGTGGCGGGGTCGGCGTCGGTGTCCACGGGGACGGGGGCGGCCCCCACGAGGCGGGCACCGACGTCGTAGGTGGGGGTAGGGCGGCTCGCGGGTGCAGGACGAGGTCGCCGGGGCGCACCCCCAGGTGCAGCGGCAGGAGGGCCACGGACTCCTTGGAGCCGATGGTGGGGATGACCTCGTCGTCGCCCAGGCCGGCCACCCCCGACGTCGCTCCATCCACTCGGTGATGGCGGCGCGCACCGCGGGGGCGCCGACCGCCGTCGGGTAGCCGGGGGCGTTGGCGGCTGTGGACAGGGCGTTGCGGGCGATCTCAGGAGTGGGGATCGACGGGCGTGCCCACCGCGAGGTCGACGACGCCGTCCGGGTGCTGGGCGGCCCGCTCCCGGTAGGGGCTCAGAGAGTCCCAGGGGAAGTCGGGCAGAGCGAGCCGGCGGGGCAGGTGGTGGCTGGGGACGGTCTCAGGTGTCGCGCTGGTGGTCACGGACCCTGATTCTTCCTCACACGCCGGGGGCGTCTCCACCTCCGGCCCCGCCCGTCGACTCAGTAGCCGTTGGCCTCTCTCCACTCCACGTTCTGCGGGGGCAGGGCGGCGATCATGGGGATCGTCGTAGTCCAGCGCGCCGGTCCGCTGGGCGCCCCCGGGCGAGCCGAGCCCCTTGAGCTCGAAGAAGTCGATGTTGGCGCGGGTGTAGTCCTCCCACTCCTCGGGAACATCGTCCTCGTAGAAGATCGCCTCGGTGGGGCACACGGGCTCGCAGGCGCCGCAGTCGACGCACTCGTCGGCGTTGATGTAGAGGCTGCGTTCACCCTCGTAGATGCAGTCGACGGGACACTCGTCGACGCAGGCGCGGTCCTTGACGTCGACGCAGGGCTGGGCAATGACGTACGTCATAGCAGCAGTGTCCTTTCTCCTCTGGGAATCCTCCCGCGCGAGTAGGCGCGGTCGGGCCAAGTATGGTCCCCCAGTGCCCGTCGACCCAAGAGGTGAGAGAGTGGCCGTCAGCACGCCGAAAACTCAGGGTTGCCAGACTGCGATTACGTCACTGCCGCGGCGCGAATGTCATAGGTAACACCGACGTCGGAACGGCCCTCACCCTCGCACCCGCTCCGCGAGGGAGCGCACTGTCTTGCCCCCTCACTCCTAAGGCATATGAGGGTCGAGACGTCTGAGACACCCACTCAGGCAGGAACCGGGGCAGGCCGGTGGCACTGGAGGGGACGGTGGACCGAAGGACGAGACCCGACAGGACACGAGTGTCCACCGCGCTGACATCAACCCTGCATCGACGCCGCACCCCGAAGAAGAACCGCAGCATTCCAAAAGATCCTCGTCGGGCGCGTCAACGGTGGCCCCACTGATGTCAGCACGGTGGACACCCGGTCTCGGGCCTGATCGCCTTCACGGAGCCTTGGTCGCGGTGTCGTTGTCGGCGGCGTACTGGGTGGTCAGGACATCGTCGGGCAGGATCTTGCCGTTGCACTCGGACGTACCAACATGCAACCCAGCCAGTTCCTCCGCAGCACTCAGTCGCATTCAGTAGTTCAACGCCACCTGGACATAGACGAGAAGAAGGATGAGCACACTCAGCCCTCCCCACACCGCTATACCGATGAGCCACCCTTTAAGGAACTCTCGATTGTAGGAGCCCGTCACCACTCCGAGGTTCCGCGCCATACTGTTCCCCCATTATCATGGGGATCAAGCCGAACAAACCGAAGAAGAAGCTGATCCAGAAAGTTGTTCGCGTTGACGGCAGCATCGCTGCCGCACGAGCAGAGACATCCAGATCACCCGAGGGCACGTCCGTCAATGGTGTCGCATCACCGCCAGCACCTTGAGCAGCCACCGATTCGGACAGTGACGAACCAATAGGGACTGCCATATACAGGCGCCCGTCTGCGCCGAGTATCTCCCGTCCCTGAGAATAAACACTTGGGACGGCCCCAGGCATCCCGACTGGAACAACGACGGGGGCATGACCCACCGGAACGTCACCGGAACGCCAGGTACCGGAGAACCACTGGCGAACCGGCCGAGACCACACCATCACCATTGAGCTGAGGACAATCAGATCGCCAATATAAATCCGATGCTCAACCACAGACTCCGCCGCGAACACCAACGCCTGAAGCACAGTCAGAGTAACGAAGGCGGCATAGTAGCGCCTTCGGTTCGACACGACAACACCCCAACCCCAAGAACAAGCTCCACGAACCTAATAACGTACGTGAAAAGAGGCTCCTTCAACGCCCCCTGAAAAACACTTTCCAGCCCCCAACCAGGAAGTCCCATCACCCCATAAGTGGCGCGAAAAAAGAAGAGCACAGAGACAATTATCAGCATGATCGATACGCCTCGAGAAAATGCTACTCCAAGCAGCTTAAGGCGAACCCCTGTCGAATCTCTTAGAGTCGACAGAATTAAAGCGACAACAACCGGAAATAGAGCCACCACAACCACAAAAGACGCCTGAATCGGATCATCCAGAAACGACACGCTATATGCTGCAGCAGGCACCAGGGAGGCCACTATCCCCGCTTGATCCCGCCTTCTCACATACATAACCACTGCGACAATATTCACCCACACAGGAGCAAACAAAAGGCTTTCAGGCAAATACCACACAAGTAAATCCCGACCCACGGAAAAGATGCGCGAAAAACCACGAGTCGGAATGATCGTCACGCTGACGATCAACGAGACTATCAGAAGCGCAACAACTGCAATGTCGAGGCCAGAAAACCTGTTCGAATCGGGTGCACTCGCCAGCGCCGCCCCGGCGCGTCGTTCCTTACGTGGGGGCGTCGGCGGCACATTGTCGGGCTGTGAGAGCAAGGAGGAGTCACTCATGGAGTGAGTATCACCCCCAGGTCGCCCGATCGACTAGTCAGTAAGCAGCAATGGGGGTAGCAGCATCGTCCAACACCGGACAAGACGCCTCGCACTCTCCTCGGGATGCCACCCCGGGGCACTGCGAACCGGCAGAGGGCTGAAGGTTGCCGGGGCGCGCCGGCTCAGGAGCAGATCACATCGATGTCGCCGTCGTACTTGGTGGTCAGGACGTCGTCGGGCAGGGCCTTGCCGGCGTGCTTACGGGTGCGGGTGACAGTGATGTCGAATCCCTGCTGCCCCCCGGAGGTGGGTTCACAGTCGGGACCGGACCCGTGCTTGGTCCTCACCGGACGGAAGTTGGAGCGATCCGAGGAGGTGATGGAAACGTCGTAGTACTTGGTCGACCACAGCCGCACGTGGATCTGCTCACCGTCCAGCCACGCCTGGGCCAGTACCGCATGGGACGTGGAGTTCGTGAACTTCATGTCGAGCTTGCCGGTCCACAGGGTCGCCTCACGCCCGGCCGGGTAACGCTCGAAGTAGTACTGGTGGGGATGATGCTCGGTGTCATCCATCCCGGCCTCAAAACCGGCGTTGAAGGTGGTGGTGGCCACCTGGCTGAGTCCACCTCCCATCGCGTCAACATGCTCTCCGTTCTGAATGACCCCGGCATCGGCGAACCCGTGCTCGGAGTCGACCTCGCCGAGGACCTTCTCCAGGGAGAAGACCTCGCCGGGCTTGACGACCGTGCCGTTGACGAGCTCGGCTCCGCGAGTGAGGTTCTGCGTACGCGGCGCGTCCCCGGCGTTGTACGGGGTGGCGAACTCGCCGATCACCTCGCTGATGCCCCACTCGTTCTGCGGCGTCGTCACCGTCGGCTCGGCTACGACCATCGGCAGGGGCACGGTCCGGCCGGCGACGTCGGTGGCGGAGGTACCGGCCTTGAGCAGGCTTGCGGACAGGGCCGCGGTGTCGATGACCTTGCCCTGGGCAGCGGGGACGTACTGGGGGCGAGCCCCCGGGGCGCCGGTGGCGGAGCCGTCGATCTTCCAGGTCGCGTTCTGGACGGGGGCCTCGACCTGACCGATTCTGGCGACGACGGCGTCACGCAGCGCAGTCGGGTCGAAGGTGGCGCTCAAGGTACCGCCCTCGGAGGAGAGCTTCAGCATCGCGGCGGTGTCCTGCGGTGAGAAGGCCGCGGCCGCGCCGGGGTTCTTGCTCTGTGCGCCGGTGCCCGCCGCATCCACGGTCAGGCCGCTGGAGAGCAGCGGCGTGAGGGTGCCGTCCACGAACTTCGTGGCTTCCTCATTGGTGATGGCGGGGATCGCGGTGCCCTCGGCCATGGCGAGGGTCTTCTTCCCCAGGGGCCAGGAGCCGGCGAGCTGCTTGAGGGAGGCATCGACGTCGAGTCCGACACCGTTGCTCGCGGGCGTGGTGACCGGCTTGGTGCCGTCCAGGGTCACGGTCGCCGAGACCGCACCGTTGGCCATCGTGTCGACGCGGTCCTCCAGGGCGCCGCGCAGGGCGGTGGAATCGACCCGGATGACGGCGTCGGTGCGCTGACCGCCGAGGCGCTGGGTCAGGGTGACGGGGTTGAGGGTGAATCCGGTGAGCTTCTTGACCGAGGCGTTGGTGTCGACTGAGACGCCCGACTTGGCGGGCACGAGCTCGGACCTTCCCTGCCCGACGGTGAGGGTGACGGGCTGGGCGAGCTGGTCACCGACGCCCTTGCTGATGCGGTCGCGGGCCTCCTTGGGGCTCAGGCCGGAGACGTCGACGCCGGAGACGGTAGTGCCCGAGGCGATGTGCTGGGTGGTCCACCAGGCGATGCCGCCCCAGGCCAGGAGCAGGGCCGCGGCCCCGGCGGCGCAGGCAGCGGGGATGAGGCGCCGACGGCGCGAGGCACCCGACCCGGATGCCGGACTCTTCGGGGCGATCGATGGCGGCATGTCGCCGGAGCCGGGGGCCATGCGGTGACCTGCTGAGCCTCAACAGTCGCATCGGCACCGCTCGACTCATAGGGCGAGAGGGCCTCGGCGGGGGTGGTGGCCTCATCGACGACACTCATCGACGCCGGTGTCACCACCGCTTCGGCGGCCGCGGCTTCAGCAGCGGCCGGCTCGGAACCGGCTGTCTCAACGGACTCGTCAGCAAGGGAGGCGGTCTCGCCCACACCCTGGTCGGCGGCCTCACCGGCATCCTCGACGACGGATGCCTTCTGCGTGGGCTGCTCGACGACGGCCGAAGCCTTCGCAGTCTCCTCGGCCTCCTCGACGGGCCCGGCCGGCCTGACGGACTCAGCGGGCTCGACGGGCTCGACGGTGTCGGCCGCGACCTTCGAGGCAGCGGACTTCTTCCCGCGGTTGACGTACTGACTCATGGGCAGCGGTTCCTCTCAGGCCTCGGCACGACGACGACGGGCGTTCTCGCGGAAACGCCCTGGGAGTTGAGGATAACCTTGCGGATGCGCACGGCTTCCGGAGTGACCTCGACGCACTCGTCGTCGGCGGCGAACTCGAGGGCCTCCTCCAGGGTGAGGCGGCGCGGCGGCACGAGGGCCCTCGAAGCTGTCCGCGGTCGAGGAGCGCATGTTGGTCTGCTGCTTCTCGCGGACCACGTTGACGTCCATGTCCTCACCGCGGGGGTTCTCCCCCACGACCTGACCCTCGTAGGTCTCCTGGGTGGGCTCGACGAAGAAGCTTCCGCGGTCCTGCAGGCGGATGAGCGCGTAGGCGGTCACGGCCCCGGCACGGTCGGAGACGAGGGATCCGGTGGTGCGCGAGACGATCTGTCCGGCCCAGGGGGCGTAGCCCTCAGCGATGGAGGAGGCGATGCCGGTGCCGCGGGTCTCGGTGAGGAACTGGGTGCGGAAGCCGATGAGGCCACGGGCCGGCACGAGGAACTCCATGCGGATCCAGCCGGTGCCGTGGTTGGTCATGGTCTCCATCTGGCCCTTGCGGGCGGCCATGAGCTGGGTGACGGCGCCCAGGTACTCCTCGGGGACGTCGATGGTCATGCGCTCGATGGGCTCGTGGCGCTTGCCGTCGATAGTACGGGTGACGACCTGCGGCTTGCCGACGGTCAGCTCGAATCCCTCACGGCGCATCTGCTCCACGAGGATCGCCAGCGCCAGCTCCCCGCGTCCCTGCACCTCCCAGGCGTCGGGCCGGGTGGTGGGCAGGACCCGCAGGGACACGTTGCCGATGAGCTCACGGTCCAGGCGGTCCTTGACCTGACGGGCAGTGACCTTGCCGCCCTTGGTGCGCCCGGCCATCGGGGAGGTGTTGATGCCGATGGTCATGGCGATGGCCGGGTCGTCCACGGTGATGAACGGCAGGGGACGCGGGTCCTCGGGGTCGACGAGGGACTCGCCGATGGTGATGTCCTCGATCCCGGCGACGGCGACGATGTCACCGGCATGCGCCTCCTCAGCGGGCTTGCGGTCCAGGCCCTCGGTGACGAGGAGCTCGGAGACGCGGGCGGAGGCCAGTGAGCCGTCGTGGCGGGCCCAGGCCACCGTCTGCCCCTTGCGCAGGGTGCCGTTGTGGATGCGCAGCAGCGCCAGGCGCCCCAGGAAGGGAGAGGCGTCCAGGTTGGTGACATGAGCCTGCAAGGGGGCGCCGTCCTCGTAGGAGGGGCCGGGGATCCGCTCGATGATGGTGCGGAAGAGCGGCTCGAGGTTCTCGCTGGCCGGCAGCTCGCCGTCGGCCGGGGCCTCGGTGTCGGCGCGACGGGCCTTGGCGGAGGCGTAGATGACGGGCACGTCCAGGACGGCGTCGAGGTCGATGTCGGGGTGCTCGTCGGCCAGGTCGCTGGCCAGGGACAGCAGCAGGTCGGTGGACTCGGCGACGACCTCGTCGAGCCGGGAGTCGGGACGGTCCACCTTGTTGACCACGAGGATGACCGGCAGGTTCGCGGCCAGGGCCTTGCGCAGCACGAAGCGGGTCTGGGGCAGGGGCCCCTCGGAGGCGTCGACGAGGAGGACGACGCCGTCGACCATGGACAGCCCGCGCTCGACCTCACCGCCGAAGTCGGCGTGACCGGGGGTGTCGATGACGTTGATGATGATGCCCTCGGGGCAGCCGGCGTCCGCGGCCGAGGGGCCCGAGTAGTGGACCGCCGTGTTCTTGGCGAGGATCGTGATGCCCTTCTCGCGCTCCAGCTCACCGGAGTCCATGACGCGCTCGCCGGTGGTCTCCTCGGTGGCCCGGGCCCCGAAGGCGCCCGCCTCCCAGAGCATGGCGTCGACAAGAGTGGTCTTGCCGTGGTCGACGTGGGCGACGATGGCGACGTTACGCAGGTCCTGGCGCACGCTCATGGGGCACTTCTTCCGGTGGGGGACGCCGCGGGCCAGGCACCTCTCACGGCACCGGCCACAGGGCATGAAACAGGGAAAGACTAGAGGACGCCGGTCGAGACCTGCCATGGCGGGGCCAACACCCAGCCTGTGCCGCCTCTCACCTCGACCATTCAGGGGCCGGCACCATCAACCGCCCTGCGGGACTGCGAGCCACAACCCGCCGGTCACTCCACAGAAGGCTCGACTTGCTCCGCCTCCGGGGAAACGGCGGACACCCACAGACACCCGAGCAGCATCAGTACGCATACCCCAGCAGTCATCAGCACACCCGTCCCCTGTCCCAGCCACATGGCAAGGGCGGGAACAGCCACGTAGCCGAGCGGCGCAATACCGTCCCCGGCGAGGTAGTCCAAGGCGAAGACCGAGGGCAGTGCGTCACGCTCAACTCGAGACTGAAGAAACGTCTCCCAAGCCACGCTCGTCGACGCAATCACAACACTTGACACACATACCGACACCGCGACAAGCCAAAGAGGCGCACCGAGCACTACACCGATGGGAACCGGAACGAAGCTAAGAAGCGCAACCAGACAAAGGATGGGGCGTGACAGACGGGGCGGGGCGGGAAGCAAGGACCCAACGATTCCACCGACCGCAAACAAGGACTCGCTGACACCGATGAACCATAACGCCCGATAATCATCGCGCAGCACCACGGGGTATATCGTCATGTAGCTTCCCCAGACGGTAAAGTGCCACACACCGGAGCCGAGCAGCACAACGAGGACACCTCGGGAACGTGCGGCGACCCGCAGGCCCCCACCTCAGTGCGGTGACGCGATCCGCACCACTCGTTCTGCGCCCCCTCGGCAGGCGGACCTGCGACATCAGGCACACGAGCATCAGCAGGGACACCAGCCACCAAGCATCAGCAACACCTCGCCATGACTGGACCAGCGCAATAAGTCCAGGGCCGGCGACCGCGCACAGACCAGTGACAACGGCCCTGGCGGAATTCATCCGATCCAGCAGATCCGGCCGCACAAGGTCTGCGACATAGGCCCCCATCGTTGGGTACATGATCGATGCGACAAACTCCAAGGCGAACGACACCGAGACGTATACGCCGAGGCCAACCGAGCCATCACGACTCAGCATCGCGATACCGCCACAGATGACGATCCATGCGGCTGCCGCACCGCCGAACATGGTCTTGGGGCTGACGTGAACCAGCATCTGCGGGGCCACTAAGGCCCCCAAGATGCCCGGCAGCGCACCCACGCCGAGAACCAGCCCGACACCGGAGGCACTGTAGCCCTCCGATGCGACAGCTATCGCCAGCAGTACGGGAACCGCCGAATTCGCCAGGACATACAGGCCTCGCGACACAAGAAACTCAACGACGTGATCCTCCGCCAACAGCTTCATCCGACTACCCTTCCCGGCACATAGCCAGTACGTGCACGTCCGTCTCGCCGCCGTTCACCAAGTGCACCAAGGCGGCGATAGGGCGGGTCACAGGAGCACGGTCACGGCCGCGAGCGCGACGGCGAGCAGTACTGCGGCGACGACGACCGGACGGTTGAGGCTGCTGGTCACGCCGGTCGCCGTGCCTGGTGCCGTCTCGTCGGCGGCCTGACCGGCACGACTGCGCACCTGCTCGGCGTAGGCCTCGATGAGGGCTCCGGCGTCACCGGTGTCGAGGTTGGTGCGGTGAGTCCCCTTCCCCGTGAGGTACTCCGGGCGCACCGCCGGGGCCGGCTCGGAGTCACGCAGGCCGTCGCGCCGCTCCTGCTGCTCGCGCAGCTCTGGCGGCGTCGGAAGGACTCGGCCATGCCGCCGCGGCGGGGAGCGGCCGAGGCGCGCACCTCGACGTCGTCGGGCGTGATGACCGCCAGTCCCCAGCGGGTGCGGCACAGCTCGACCTCGTCCCAGCCCAGCACGTGGGTGCGCCAGGCGTTGCGGATGGTGAGGGCCTGCGGGGCCAGGGTGATCTGCGGGGCCCACCACAGCAGCCAGGTGAGGAAGGTGAGTGTTCCCGCCCAGGCCAGGGTGCGCAGCCCGTGGGCGGCGCCGTCGGCCAGGCCGATCGTCAGGGACATCCCCCCTGCGGCCAGGCCGATGAGGGCGGTGCCGAGGCGGGCCGGCAGGGACCGGATGACGACGGTCGGCATGACAGTGGGCACGGTGATGGGCCTGGTGGCGGGCACGACTTCCTGCACGGACGCATCATGCCGCACCAGCTCTCGTCCGTCGTCATCCGGTCCGGTTGCGGGCACCGGCTCAGCTCTTGACGTAGCCGATGCGCTCGGGCCGGAAGGAGGCCAGTCCCTGGGCGCCGAAGTTGCGCAGCGTCTTGGGCACGGCGGTCAGCTGCATGCGCTGGTAGATCGGGATGTTGAAGACGTTCTCCCACAGGACCTTGTCGAGCTCGTTGGCGAGCTTGTTGCGCTCGGCGCCGTCGGGGGTCGAGCCGATCTTGGCGACGTACTGGTCGACCTCGGGGACGGACAGTCCGGTGTAGTTCGACTGGCTGGTCGAGGCGTAGTACTGACCCGTGTTGGCCAGGGGGTACTGGGTCTTCTCGCCGGTGAAGACCGTCAGTGCGTAATTCTTCTTGTTGATGTACTCCGGGAAGTACTTGTCGATCTCGACCGTGGAGACACTGAGCTTGATGCCGACCTCGTTCAGCTGCTTCTGGAGGAGGTTGGCCTCGTTGGTGGCCACCGGGGCGTTGGAGGGGATGGTGATCACCAGCTCGAGCTTCTTGCCGTCCTTGGCGCGCACGCCGTCGGAGCCGGCCACCCAGCCGGCGCCGTCGAGCAGCTTCTTGGCGGCCTCGACGTCGTGGCCCCAGCTGGTGGAGTTGTCCTGGTAGCCCTCCTGGACGGGCAGGAAGAAGCGGTTGCCCAGGAGAACCTTCTTGGCGTCCACGGGCAGACCCGCCAGGTCGGAGGCCGCGATGGCCTCACGGTTGCAGGCCCGAGTGATGGCCTGGCGCACGGCCTTGTCCGCCAGAGGACCGGAGGAGGCGTTGAACATGATGTGACGCCACTGCAGGCCGGTGTTCTGGCGGACCTCGGCGTCGTCGCGGCCACTGGCCTGCTGGTAGACGTCGGCGGAGAAGATGTAGTCCAGGACGTCGATCTCCTTGTTGGCGAAGGCCTGTCCCAAGGCCGAGTCATCCAGGACGTGCAGGGTGACGGTCTCAAGCTTGGGGGTGGCGCCCCACCACTTGTCGTTGCGCTCCAGGGTGATGACCTGCTTGGACTCGTCGTAGCTCTTGATCTTGAAGGGGCCGGCGAAGTAGTCGTTGTTGAACTTGGTGGCGCCGGCCATCGACTCGTTGAAGGTCTTGGCGTCGGCCATGAGCTCCCTGGGGGTGATGCCGGCCAAAGGGTAGGACCAGTCGGGGTAGATCGAGTTGAAGGTGACCTTGGCGGTCTGCTTGTCCACGATCTCGACCTTCTCGACCTTGTCGAGTCCCTCGACGGTGGCCCAGGAATAGCTGGGGTCCTTGACATGGTCGAAGAACACCTTGATGTCCTCGGAGTCCCACTTGCGCCCATTGCCCCAGGTGGCCTTCTCGTTGATGGCCACGGTGACCACGGTCTTGCCGCCGACCTCCGCAGCCTCGAGCTTGGTGAGGAAGTCGGGGTTCGGTGTCGCCTTGCCGTCCGCGGCCCAGTCGACGGTGAAGGGGGAGACGAACTTCATGATCAGCCACATGTCGACGATGTTGCCGTCCACGGTCACGGCGTTCCAGTTCGCCGGCGCCGAGCCGATGCCGAAGCGCAGCGTGCCCCGTCCTGGAGCTCGTCGGGGGCGGCGGTGGGCACGCCGGCGGTGGAGCCAGAGGAGCTGGAGCCATTCTTGGCGCAGGCGGCCAGGGAGGTCAGGACGGCCGCGGAGGCCGTCGTGGCGAGGAACATGCGACGGTTGAGCTTCATGGGAATCTCCGTTCACTAAGGGCGCCGTCGTCGGCGCGCGGTGGTGAGGCGAGGATCGGTGGACAGTGCGATGGGTGGACTCGGGGGCGGGGGACGTCAGAAGACCGCGGTGCGCTCGGGGTAGTAGCAGGCGACCTCGTGGTCCTCGCCCTGGGAGAGGAAGTCCGGCATGGCTCCCAGGCAGGGCCGAGCGCTCGTCGTCGGTGAGTCCTGAGGCGAACTTCGGGCAGCGGGTGCGGAAGCGGCAACCCGAGGGCGGGTTGGCGGGGCTGGGCATGTCGCCCTCCAGGACGATGCGGCTGCGACCGCGTTCCTTGGCCGGGTCCGGGATGGGGATCGCCGAGAGCAGGGCCTGGGTGTAGGGGTGGGCCGGGGCCTCGAAGATGGTGTCGACGTCGCCGATCTCCACGATCCGCCCCAGGTACATGACGGCGACACGGTCGGCGATGTGGCGCACCACTGACAGGTCGTGGGCCACGAAGAGATAGCTGAGCCCCATGGTGGCGCGCAGCTCATCGAGCAGGTTGATGACGCCGGCCTGGATGGACACGTCCAGGGCGGAGACCGGCTCATCGAGGACCAGGAGACTGGGTTCGAGCGCCAGAGCACGGGCGATGCCGATGCGCTGACGCTGCCCGCCGGAGAAGTTGCGCGGGTAGCGGTTGGCGTGACTGGGCTCGAGCCCGACGAGCTCCATGAGCTCCTCGATGCGCGGTCCGATGTCCGCCTTCTTCCAGCCGTTGGCCCGCAGCGGCTCGGCGATGATGTCGAAGATCGGCAGGCGCGGGTCCAGGGAGGCCATGGGGTCCTGGAAGACGATCTGCAGGTCGCGGCGCACCTGGCGGCGCTGGGCCCGCCCCAGGTCGGCCGTGTCCTTGCCCAGGACCACGATCCTGCCCTCCTGGGGCGCCTGGAGGGAGAGGACCTCCATGAGGGTGGTGGTCTTGCCGCAGCCGGACTCGCCGACCAGGGCCAGGGTCTCGCCCCGGCGGACGTCGAAGGAGACGCCGTCGACGGCGTGGACGGTGCCCACGCGTCTCTTGAAGACGGCTCCCTTCATGAGGGGGAACTCCTTGACGAGGTCGGTGACGCGCAGGACCTCGGGGCGCTCGGCATGCGGCAGGCTCATGGTCTCGGGGGTCTTGAGAGCCGGGACGGGGTAGATGTGGGAGTAGTCGAGATGGTCCCGTTCGATCTCGTCGCGACGGTGGCAGGCCGAGTACTGGGCGCCGGAGCGGGGCTCCTCGCCGTCGGTCCCGTCGCGCTCCACGAGGGTGAGCGCCGGCTCCTCCCGGGCGCACTCGGCCTGGGCCATGGGGCAACGGGGGATGAAGGGGCATCCTCGGGGCAGCTCCAGCAGGGAGGGCGGGTTGCCCTCCAGGGTGGCCAGGGCCGAGTCCTTGCGCGCGTCCAGACGGGGCAGGGAGCCGAGCAGGCCGATCGTGTAGGGCATGCGCGAGCGGTAGAAGATGTCGTCGACGTCGCCGGTCTCCACGATGCGCCCCGCGTACATGACGGCCACCCGGTCCGCCATGCCGGCCACGACCCCCAGGTCGTGGGTGATCATGATGACGCCGGCACCGGTCTCCTTCTGGGCGGTGCGCAGCACGTCGAGGATCTGGGCCTGGATGGTGACGTCGAGGGCCGTGGTGGGCTCGTCGGCGATGATGAGATCGGGGTCGTTGGCGATCGCGATGGCGATGACGGCCCGCTGGCGCATGCCCGCCGGAGAACTCGTGGGGGTAGGCCTTGGCACGCACCTGCGGGTTGGGGATGCCCACCAGGTCGAGCAGCTCGACGGCGCGCTTGTGGGCGGCCGCCTCGCTCATCTCGGGATGGTGGATCCTCAGGGCCTCGACGATCTGGGCGCCCACCGTGTACACGGGGGTCAGGGCGCTGAGCGGGTCCTGGAAGACCATGGCGATCTGGGAACCGCGAATGCGGGACATGTAGCCGTCGTGCCGCCCCAGCAGCTCGGTGCCGTGGAGGCGCACCGACCCCGGTGACCTCGGCGGACTCGTCGAGCAGTCCCATGACCGCCGTGGAGGTGACGGACTTGCCCGAGCCGGACTCGCCGACCAGGGCCAGCACCTCACCGCGGGCGACTGACAGGTTGACTCCGCGCACGGCGTTGACGCGCCCGTCCTCGGAGGGGAAGGAGACGTGCAGGTCGGCGACCTCCAGCAGCGGGGCGGTGCTGGAGGGGTCCGGGAGCGCGTCGTCGGCGCTTCTGACGTCGACGGCGGGAACGGCCGCGGTGCTCTTCGTGGCCTCGGTGGACGTGCTGGGGCTGCTCGTGGGACTCATGCCTTGCCTCCGGACTTGGACGAGGGGTCGATGGCATCGCGCAGACCGTCACCCATGACGTTGACGCACAGGAGCATGAGGACGAGCACGGCTGCCGGGGCCAGGAAGATCCAGGGGTAGGTGGTCGCCGAGCGCTGCCCCTCTGCGATGAGGGTGCCCAGGGAGGTGTTGGGCGGCTGTACCCCGAAGCCGAAGTAGGACAGCGTCGTCTCGCTGATGACGGCGTAGGCCACGTTGATGGTGGCGTCGACGATGAGCAGGGAGGCGATGTTGGGCAGGATGTGGCGCGCGATGATGACGGGACTGGGCACGTTCATGAACCGGGCGGCGTTGACGTAGTCCAGGTTCTTCACGCTCAGGGTCAGGGAACGCACCACGCGGGCCGTGAGCATCCAGCCGAAGCCGGCCAGGAGGATGACGAACAGTGCGATGGAGCCCTTGGCGGCTCCGGCACGCTGGGAGAGGATCGCGATGATGAGGAAGGAGGGGACCACCAGGAGCAGGTCGGTGGCCCACAGGGCGATCTTCTCCCACCAGCCGCCGAAGTAGGCGGCCGAGGAGCCGATGACGGCGGCGACGCCCGTCTGGAGCAGGGCGACGAAGACGCCGATCATCATGGACTTGCGGGTGCCCTCCACCACCATCGCGTAGACGTCACGGCCGCCCTGGGTGGTGCCGAACCAGTGATCGGCGCTGGGGGCCTGGAGGAAGGCGGAGGAGTCGACGTCGGTGAAGGTCCAGGGGGTCACGGCGTCGCCGAAGAGCGCGAAGAGCACCATGACCAGGAAGCCGACCGCGCCGACGACGGCTCCCTTGTTGCGCCAGAAGCGCCGGGTGATGATCTGCCTGCGGGTCAGACGCCGGGAGTCCCTGGGGGTCTCCTTGGTGATGTCGCCCAGGTCCTCGGGGCTCAGCGGGGCCTCCCCCGCCCTGCTCGACGGCGGCGTAGCCGCCCACCGTCATCTGCTTGCCGATGGAGGCCATCCCATTGGGTTCAGCGTTGCGCGCCATGGATCAGCTCACCCTCACTCTCGGGTCGACGATCGCCACGAAGACATCGGACAGGAGCGCACCGGTGAGGGTGCACAGCCCGGAGAAGGCGACGACGGCCGTCACCCCGTTGATGTCCATGCCGGAGATCGCACTGATGGAGTACTCGCCCATGCCGTGCCAGCCGTAGACCCGCTCGGTGATGGCGGCGCCGGTGAACAGGGTGGCCAGGGCGAAGGCGAAGTAGGTGGCCATGGGGATGAGCGCGGTGCGCAGCGCGTGGCGGGTCAGCGCCTTGCGCTTGATGAGGCCCTTGGCTCGGGCGGTGCGCACGTAGTCGGCCCCCAGGGTGTCGAGCATGAGGTTGCGCTGGAAGCGGGAGTAGGAGGCGATGCCGCCCAGCGACATCGACAAGGTGGGAAGCAGAAGGTGCTGGAGGCGACCGAGGGCCCCTCCCCTCGCCGGTGAACTCGAGGATCTGGTAGCCGGAGGAGCGGTTGATCTGGACGGCCAGGACCTGCAGGAGGATCGCGATGACCATGGCGGGGGTGGAGATGATGATCATGGAGATCAGGGAGATCGCGCGGTCGGAGAAGCGGTACTGGCGCGTGGCGGTCCAGGCCCCCAGGGCCACTCCCCCGACCATGCCGATGGCGGCGCCCAGGAACACCAGCCGCACTGAGACGAAGATCTTGGTGCCGATGAGGGTGTTGATGAGCTCGCCCTTGGGGGTGCGTCCCCAGTCCCAGTGGAGGACGACGTTGCGCAGCCAGGTGACGTAGCGGTCCCACACGGGCAGGTCGTGGCTGATGTTGTACTTGACGAGGTTGGCGTGAATGGCGTCCCAGTTGAGAGAGGGGTCCTGACGGTTCCACAGGGCCGAGGGATCCAGGAGGCCGAGGCCAACAGATAGGCCAACGACGTGGCGATGAATAGCAGGACCGCGTAGTTCGCGATCCGGCGCGCCAGGTACGGGAGCATGCGTTCTCCTCCTTCGGACAACCCACCGGTGCAAGGATCACTGGCCCGCAGCAGGCGCACCTGGCGGCGTTGGAGGTGACACCGTGTACGAACAAATGAATGGGGTCACAATACCCTGCCGCGTGAAACTCGATGGATACATTTCCAGCATTCAGGAAATGCCCAAATGGTTAATAGTGGAGGAGAAATAAAACGCGGCGGTGGCCTCGATTCCACCGCCGCGTCATGGGAATCCCCCTCAATCAGATAAGGAAACAGGGCCGACACGTGAAACACGTGTCAAACTGTCAGAAACTGGCGCGTTCATGCGTTCCAGGCCTGGGCGAGCAGCTCGTAGGAGCGGCGCCGCAGGGCCGGGTCGTGGGCGTAGGTGACCACGAGGACCTCGTCGAGGTCCCACCGGGCGGCCTGCTCACGCAGGCGGGCGGCGACGTCGTCGGCCGTTCCGACGAAGGACAGGGACATGGCCGCCTCGACGGCATCCTCCCTGCCGGGCGCGTAGGCGCGCCAGGCCTGCGGGTCCTCACTGGGCGGGTCGAGCGGGCCGGGCCGATTGCCGACGATGCGGGCGGCGGCAGCCATGGCGGTACTGAACAGCAGGCGGGCCTCCTCCTGGCTGGGAGCCACCATGACATTGACGGCGGCCGCGACCCGCGGAGCGTCCGGAGCGCCTTGGAGGCCTGGGGCGCCTTCCGTCCGGGACTCGAGGACGGAGCGGTAGGTGGCGATGGCCGCCTCGGCCTGGACCGGGGCGAAGTGCGAGGCCACGGCGAAGGGCAGTCCGAGCCGTCCCGCGACGCGGGCCCCGTTGACTGAGGAGCCGAGCACCCAGACGTTCGGGTGGGTGCCCTCCCCGGGATGGCCCGTACCCGGGGGCCGTCGGGCTCGGAGGCCTGGACGGCGTCGTCGGGAACACCGGGGGCGCCCAGGAGGAGGGATCCGGGGACCTGTTCCGGTACGGGCTCGTCACCGAGGTAGGTGAGGATCTCGAGGATCTCCTCGGCGAAGCGGCCCGGATCGGAGGCCCCTCGGCGCAGCGCGGCGGCGGTGCGCCGGTCGGTGCCAGGGGCCCGCCCCAGTCCCAGGTCGACCCGGCCCGGGTAGAGGGTGGCCAGGGTCCCGATCTGCTCGGCGACGACGAGCGGGGCGTGGTTGGGCAGCATGATCCCGCCGGAGGCGACGCCCAGGCGCTCGGTGGCGGCCAGGACCCTGCCCCATGAGGACGATGGTCGCTGAGGAGAGGTAGGTGGCGGAGCCGTGGTGCTCGGCCAACCAGTAGCGCTCGTAGCCGGCGGCGTCGGCGGCTCGAGCGAGGGCGATCATCTCGGTGAGGGCGTCGGTGCGGCTGCATCCGGCGCTGACGGGGACCATGTCCATGACGGACAGGACGGGTACGGCCCGCCTTTCGGGCTGACTCATACGGGCACTCTAACCCGCACCGACCACCTGGAAGCGGGCCTTGAGGCCCGTGTGCCCCGCCGAGTACAGAGCGCGGCGGGGCACACGGAGGGTCGGACTCGTGCCGTTCGGGGGTGGTCAGCGAATCCGGCTGCGCACGGGCAGCAGGCCGGTGGCGACCACTGACTTGAGGATGTCCCCACGATGAAGGGCACTAGGCCCAGGGTCAGGGTAGTGCCCCAGCTGGCGCCGGTGGCGATCTTGAGCCAGATCAGGCCAGGGACGTAGACCGAGGCGGAGGCCAGCAGCATGAGGGCGATGCCAGTGGCGACCCGAGCGGTCGTGGAACCGGAGTGGCGCGACCACACGGTGGCGGCGCGTCCGGCGATGGCGGCGATGAGGACGTATCCGATGACGTAGCCGAAGGTGACGCCCACGCCACCGTTCCAGCCGGCCAGGACCGGGGCGCCGACGGCGGCCAGGACGCCGAGGAGCATCGCGGACAGGGCGCCGCGGCGCGAACCGAGGACGGCGCCGACGCCCAGAGCGGCGAAGGTGCCCATGGAGATCGGCACAGGGGTGAAGGGCAGGGGGATCGCGATCTGACCGATGAGGATCAGGGCGACGGTGCCGGCCAGGATCAGCCCGACCTCACGAACGCGGACAAGAGCGGGGTTGGCGGCGCTGGTAACGGATTCTGAGCGGGCCGCGGAGCCGGCGGCCGGGGTGGAGGGTTTGGTGATCATGCCTCAACACTACGGGCAGACGCGGCGTCGCGAACGACCGGATCATGCCGAAGCACCACACCATCATTTGGAGGAAACCTACAAAGAATGCAGGGTCACTCCCCCTCCCGACCGCACAAGATAGGTGGTTTTCACAGTTCTCACAGGTGCCCGTCGATCCAGGTGAGGATGTCGCCGGTGACCTGGTCCCGATTGGTCTCGTTGAGCAGCTCGTGGCGCCCGCCCGGGTAGAGGATGACGGAGACCTCTCGCACGCCGGCGCTGCGGTAGAGGGTCGCGGCCCGCTGGACGCCTCGCCCCATGGCGCCGACCGGGTCCCTGTCACCGGAGGCCAGGAGCACGGGCAGCCCTGCGGGCACCGCGGCGGCGTGGGAGGCCGTGTTGACGGCTCTCTGCCCGGCGACGAGGTCGCGGAAGAAGCTGGAGGTGCACACGAATCCGCACCAGGGGTCGGCGACGTAGCGGTCAACCTCGTGGACGTCCCGGCTGATCCAGTCGGCCTTGGTGCGGTTGGGGGCGAAGTGTCGCTGGTAGGGGCCGAAGGCGAGCGCATTGAGCAGGCCGGAGGCATGGCGAGGTCCCGCGCAGTCGGGACTCCCCGGCGCAGATCGCGGTGGCGGGCCGGGTCAGCGCGCCGTTCCCCGCACCGGTCCCCAGCAGGATGAGACCGGCCAGCTCACCTCCGCGGCGCGCGGCCAGGTCGCGGGCCAGGAAGGAGCCCCAGGAGTGGCCCATGAGGAAGACGGGGACACCGGGCCAGGCCCGCCGAGCCGCATCCAGGACGGTGCCCATGTCGGCGACGACCCTCTCCCAACCACCCCGCTCGGCGACGAAGCCGAAGGCACCGGGGGCTGCGGTCGCGCCGTGGCCTCGGTGGTCCTCGGCCAGGACCGCATAGCCCTCCTCCACCGCTGAGGCGGCGAAGCGGGCGTATCGCGAGGCGTGCTCGGCCATGCCGTGGGCGATGACGATGATGCCCCGGGGGCGGGCGGCGCCGGGCACCTGCGGGCGCGGCGCCGCCACGGGGCGCACCGGGGCGCCGGCCTCAGGAGCGTCGGCCACCAGGAGGGAGCCGTCGATGAGCCACTCGGGCAGCCAGATGTGCACGACCAGACGCGTTCCGTCATCGGCCGTGAGCCGAGTAAGGCTGGTCTGCATCGGTCCTCCTCAGACAGCATCATCAATCGTCGTCAACGGAGCGTTGGTCACGCTCAGGTCGGCATCGGTCATCATTGATCGTGTCGACGGCTGACGATCGGCAGTGACGTCGGGGTCACGGGCAGGGTCCGAGATCTCCCGTCGCCCAGGTAGAAGCCTAGTTGCCCGATGCCGAGCCGGCAGCATGACCGCCGAGACGATTCTCAGACGTCCCAGGACGGGAACGCTGCGGAGCCGCCACAGACGGCCACTGATCCGCCACTGATGACTGACTGCACCGGAGCATCACCTATATTCCTGATGGTTTCATGAGTCCCAGTCGCTCGTATCCCGACAGTTCTCCCGATAGATCCCCGCCCACCCGCTCCGGTTCGGGCTCCTGGTTTACGGTGGCTGCCATGGCCGTCCACTCCTTCACCCTCGTTCCCGCCGTCTACGTCTACCTGCTGCGTCCTCATCCGGGCGCCTCCGACCGGGACGCCGAGCCGGTGAGCACCGCGCCCCAGGTGCTCCTCCAGCTGCGGCAGAACACGGGCTACATGGACGGGCACTGGGCCTGCGGCGCCTCGGGTCACGTCGAGGCCGCCGAGAGCGCGCTGGAGACGGCTCTGCGGGAGACCGACGAGGAGCTGGGGATCCGTGCCGAGGCGAAGGACCTGACTGCGCTGACGGCGATGCACCGCACCAATGACCTCGGCGGCGCGGCTCTGGAGCAGCGCATCGACCTGTTCTTCACGCTGCGGACCTGGACGGGCACGCCGAGCGTGCGCGAGCCGGCCAAGAACGCGGGTCTGCGCTGGTTCTCCCTGACAGACCTGCCCGAGGCGGTTCCGCCGCACGAGCGCCATGTCCTGGACCTGCTGGCCGGGTCCCTCGACGGCGGGAGTCCAGTGCCCCCGGTCATCACCTTCGGCTTCGACGAGGGCCAGGACATCGCCTGTTACGGCGTCGCCCTGCCGCACTGAGCTCAGCTCGCCAGGAAGGCCTCGATGGCGGGAAGCTCGCGGCGGGCCTGGGCCAGGCCGGCCTCGAAGGCGGTGACGATGCGGTCGTAGCGCAGCTCGCCGTTGGCGATGGGCATGCGCTCGGGCCGGAAGAGGTAGACGCTCCCCTGGCTGCGCAGCCGCTCCAGCTCGTCGACGGTACGGTTGTAGTTCTCGGGGCGGTCGATGACGGCCTGGACCAAGGCCGGGTAGCGGGCGTAGAGCCGCTGGAGGATCTCGATCTCGTGGCGTCGCGTGGACGGTTTGCGGTAGCCCTCGGGGCGGGTCATGACCACGAGCATCTTGTCGTACCCGTCGGCGCGGGCGGCGTCGACGGCGAACCCGCCGGTGGGCCCGACGGCGCCGTCCACGTAGGGGACGCCGTCGACCTCGACCATGGGCATGAGCACCGGCATCGACGACGACGCGCGCGCCCGCACCAGCAGGTCCGCCATGGTGGGCATGTCCTCCAGGCCCCAGTAGACCTCCTCACCGGTGTCGCAGCGGAAGGCGCCCAGACGCACCGTGGCCGGTGAGGCGGCGAAGGTCTCCCAGTCGAAGGGGATGGACTCGTCGGGGGCGGAGGTGTGCAGGTAGATGTGCTCGGAGTTGAAGTAGCCCTTTCCGGTCACGAAGCTGCCCCAGCCGCCGGCCTTGGGGTCGGTGGTCAGTCCCCAGGTAGGCCTCGCGGGTGCGCCAGGTGTCCCGGGAGACGAAGTTGCAGGTGTTGGTGCAGCCGGCGGAGATGCCACCGACCCAGGGGAAGGAGAGCCCGGCCTCCAGCATGACGCGCACGAGGCCGGCCGTGTAGGCCCCGCGCATACCGCCGCTCTCGAAGACGAGGGCGACGTCGTCAGGGGCCGTGGGTGACGGGAGCGGGCCGGTGACTGGGGTCGGAGACGGGGACGGGCCGTAGAACACGATCGGAGACGGGGACGGGACGCGGGCTCACGCCCGGGAGCCTATGGGTTCCATGGCGCCATCGCACGGGTGATTCCCGCCCCATGTCGGCCGAGCGGTCGGGAGAGTAGCGTGAGGTCATGACTACCTCCAGCGCGCTGCGCATCCTTGAGCCGATGACCATGCGCGGGCTGACTGCCCGCAACCGCCTGTGGCTGCCGCCGATGTGCATGTACTCGGTCGAGGCGCGGGACGGCGTCGTCACCGACTGGCACGTGGTCCACTACGCCAGCCGCGCGGTGGGCGGCTTCGGCACGATCGTTGTGGAGGCCACGGCGGTCACCCCTGAGGGGCGTCTGTCCCCCAACGACCTGGGGCTGTGGTCCGACGAGCAGGTCGCCGGCCAGCGCCGCCTGGTGGAGGCGATTCACGCCGGCGGGGCCCTGGCCGGTATTCAGATCGGGCACGGCGGGCGCAAGTCGGGGACCCCGCCGTGGCGACCCAAGGTGGAGGGTGCGCGCACCGGCACCCTGGAGGGCTGGGAGCTGCTGGCCCCCAGCGCGATCCCCTTCCCGGAGCACGCGGTTCCCGCCGAGCTGGACGAGGCCGGGATCCGCCGGATCGTGGAGGCCTTCGCGGCGGCCGCGCGGCGCGCCGTCGAGGCCGGGTACGACGTCGTCGAGATCCACGGCGCCCACGGCTACCTCATCCACGAGTTCCGCTCTGCCCTGTCCAACCAGCGCACCGACTCCTACGGCGGAAGCGTTGAGAACCGTCAGCGTTTCCCGCTCGAGGTGGTGCGGGCCGTGCGCGAGGCCATCGGGCCGGACACGCTGCTCGATATCCGACTGTCGGCCTCGGACTGGGCCGAGGGCGGCGTCACTGGTGAGGAGACCGCCGCCTTCAGCCGCGAGCTGGTGAAGGCCGGTGTCGACGTCCTGCACATCTCCAGCGGCGGTAACGTCCCGGCCGAGATCCCGGTGGGGCCCGGCTACCAGCTGCCGCTGGCCGAGCAGGTCAAGCAGGCGGTCGCCGGCAGCGACGTCCCGGTGGTGGGCGTGGGCCTCATCGAGGAGGCGGCCCAGGCCGAGCAGGCGCTCATCGCCGGGCAGGCCGACGCGATCGCAGTGGGCCGGGCCGCCCTGCGCGACCCCTACCTGCCGCTGCGCTGGGCGGCCGACCTGGGGGCGCGCTCCTGGGACGAGGCCCCCTGGCCCATCCAGTACTGGCGCGGCACCTGGCGCTGAGCAGAGCCCGGCCAGCCCTCAGCCATTACTATCTCCTGGGAAGTCCTCAGTCGCATGCGACGTATCCATCCTCTGGAGGTAGATCCTTGGGCAGCAGCCATTCGACGGCACCCAGCGCGCAAAGGCACCGCGGGGACGTGTACTCCTCGCAGTGCCCGTGCCGCGATCTTCTTGACGTCGTGGCCAACAAGTGGTCCGCTCTGGCCATCGGCGCACTGGCCGAGGGGACCGTTGCGCTTCGGGGCGCTGCAACGGCGCCTTCAAGGCATCTCGCCGAAGGTACTGACCGCCACGCTGCGCCGGCTGGAGGACCACGGGCTCGTGCACCGAGAGGTGATCCCGGAGGTTCCTCTTCACGTGGAGTACTCCCTGACGGAGGTCGGCCGGAGCGCCGTCGAACCGGTATTCGCGCTTCGGGAATGGGCCGAGTCCCGATACGCGCATGCGCTGACTCACGTGAGGTCGATCCCCTAGGTCGTGTTGCGGCGTGAAGGCGGTCCCGGGGCTATGACCCGGGGAGTCGCCAATGCGCGCAGTTCGGCGGGAACGCGCCTCAGCCCTCGACCTCGGACTTTGAGGGTGCAGCGGGGCCTACGGCGCACCCACGAGTCCCTGAGCATCCGGACGCCATCACGGCCGGCGCACCGGCACTCCACTATCTTCTTGATAGTAGAGGTCATTGCGGGTAACCACTTTCTTCCTACTACGGTCTGTGCCCGTTGACGGTGCACCTCCGTCGAACCTGGTACAAGCCGATGAGCAAAAAGAGCAAGGAGCTATCGATGCCCTCAAGCAGCCCTGACACCCGAAGTACCATGGCCGCTGTCGTCACTCGATCCGGAGGCTCGGTGGACGCCCCGGATGCCCTGATCGATGCCACCGTCCCCGCCCCGGCGGCTCCCCACTGGCCACGACATCCTCGTGGAGGTTAAGGCACTGTCCGTCAACCCCGTTGACGTCAAAGTGCGCGCCGCCCTCAACCACGCCGGCGGCGAGGAACGCATCCTGGGATGGGATGCAGCGGGAACGGTCATCGCGGTCGGTGAGCAGACCACTCTCTTCCAACCGGGCGATGACGTCTACTACGCCGGAGCACTGGAGCGTCCCGGCTCCTACGGACGGCTGCAGCTCGTGGACGAACGCATCGTCGGACCGAAGCCGAGCTCGTTGGACTACGCGAGTGCCGCGGCGCTGCCCCTGACCTCCCTCACCGCGTGGGAGGCGCTTTTCGACAAGCTCCACCTGAGCAGGGACTCCACAGGCACGATCCTCGTGCTGGGAGCCGCAGGAGGGGTGGGATCCATGGTGATCCAGCTGACCAAGGCCCTCACCGATGTCTCCGTCATCGCCACCGCCTCACGTGAGGAGTCCCGCGACTGGGTCCGGTCGCTGGGTGCCGACGCAGTGGTGGACCACTTCGCCGAGGACCTTGCCCAGCAGATCCTCGCCATCGCACCGGATGGCGTCGACTATGTCTTCACCCCACAGAGCCGAGGGCGCGTGCCGCTGCTGACCACAGTGGTTCGTCCTTTCGGGGAGATCGTCGCCATCGACGACGAGCGAGACCTGGACCTGTACGCGCTCAAGGACAAGGCCATCTCCTGGCACTGGGAGTTCATGTTCGCCCGGCCCAGGCACGGCTACGACCTCATCACCCAGCACCGCATCCTCTCCACCGTCGCCGAGCTCATCGACAGTGGAAGAATCCGTGGCACTGCGTCCCAGACGCTCACGCCTCGCAATGCTGCCCAGATACGGGAAGCTCACCGCCTCATCGAGAGCGGGCGCACAGTGGGGAAGATCGTCGTGGCCGACGCCGGCTGAGTCGACCGAATCGGGACCGAACCGGGCCTCGATCGCCGTACGCGGTGGACTACCCGACGGCGTCGAGGTAGAGCCAGCGGCCGGCGCGGCGGGTGAAGCGGGAGCGCTCGCGCAGGGCGTCGTCCACCACTCCCCCGCGCCCGTCGCCGGTGCGGTAGGTGGCGGTGAACTCCACGATGCCGGCCTCGTCGTCCGCCCCGCCGTCGACGGTCTCGTGAATGGTCAGTCCCGTCCACCGGGTCCCGGGGTGGCAGTAGGGCCCCTCCGGGCGGGTGCGCGGGTGCCAGGTGCGGAAGAGGTAGTCCTCGTCGCCGACGACGAAGGCCGTGTAGCGCGAGCGCATGAGGGCCTGGGCCGTGGGCGCCGGGGCACCGTCGTGGAGCGGCTCGCAGCACTGGGCGTAGGTTCCTCCCGCTGCCGCAGGGGCAGGGGGCGGCGCCGTGCACGCCCGCGGCGCGGATCGGCGAGTCCTGCTGGGCCCTGCGACCCGCTCGCTCCCCCGCCATGCTCAGGCCCCCTGCCAGTAGGCGTGCAGGGCCTGGGCGAGCCAGGGACCGTCCTTGACGCCGCACATCTCGCGGGCCGAGTGCATGCTCAGCAGGGGCACGCCCACGTCGACCGTGGTGATACCGAGGCGGGTGGCGGTGATAGGGCCGATGGTGGACCCGCAGGGCACGGCGTTGTTGGAGACGAACTCCTGGCTGGGCACGCCCGCGGCGGCGCAGGCCCGCGCCCAGATCGCGGCTCCCACGGCGTCGGTGGCGTAGCGCTGCTGGGCGTTGATCTTGAGCAGGGGGCCGTGGTTGATGAGCGGCTGGACGACCGGGTCGTGCAGGTGGGCGTAGGCGGGGTGGACGCTGTGCCCGGCGTCGGCGCTCACGCAGGTCGAGCGGGCCAGGAGGGCATCGACGGCGTCGCCCTTGATCCCCAGGGCCGCGGCCAGGCGCCGCAGCAGGGTCTCGAGGAAGGGCCCACCCGCCCCGGAGCGGGTGTCCGAGCCGACCTCCTCGTGGTCGAAGGCGACCAGGATGACGGGTTCGGCTGGGCTCGGCCCCGACGACCGCGAGCGTCTCGAGTGCGGCCAGTCCGGCGTGGACGGAGGAGAGGTTGTCCAGGCGGGAGGAGGCCAGGAACTCTCCGTCCCGGCCGAACCGGGCCGGCGCCTGGGTGGGGTAGGTGAGGACGTCGTGGCCGGCGAGCTCGGCCGCATCGATGCCGGCGATCTCGCACAGGTGGGCCTCGACCGCGTCGGGGGCGGCGTCGGGTCCGGCCAGCGACCACAGGGGCAGCAGGTGGGTCTGGCGGTCCAGGTGGAGGGTGTCGTTGACTGCGCGGTCCAGGTGCGGGGCGATCTGGCAGACACGGGCGATGGGGCCAGTGCGCACGAGGTGGACGGCGCCGTCGCGGGTGGTCAGGCGCCCGGCCAGGCCCAGCTCGCGGTCGAGGAAGGAGGCGAGCAGGGGGACCGCCGTAGACCTCGGCGTTGATGAGCTGCCAGCCCGGAGCGGACGACGGCGGCCGAGGGCTTGAGCTTGAGGGCCGGGGAGTCGGTGTGGGCGCCGACGATGCGCATGCCCGCCCCCGGGGCGAGTGTCTCGGGCAGCGCCCAGGCGGCGATGGCGCCGTCACGGATGACGTAGCCGCGGCGCGGGAGGCCATCCTCCCAGGAGACGGTCTCGTCGGCGCGGGTGAAGCCGGCCGCCTCCAGGCGACGGGCGACCTCGGCGGCGGCGTGGTAGGAGCTGGGCGAGGCGGTGACGAAGTCGATGAGCGAGTCGGTGTAGGCGTCGTCGTCGTGCAGGATCGTGCCGGAGCCGGTGGCTGCGGGCGGGCACGGCTGGCGGGGTGCTGGCGGCATCAGTCGTGGCTCGAGTCTTCCACCGGTGCGCCCCTGCCCCGACCGACCTTCCGGCCGGAACCCACCACGAGGTAGGGCAGAATCGGGGCGTGAGCATCTCTCAGCCGGTCATCCCGCCCGCCTCGTCCTCGCCCGTGCGCGCCGTCCTGCTCGATGCCGACGGCGTTCTGCAGCTCATCGGCACCCCGTGGGTTGAGGCGCTGACCCGCGGCGGCGGACCCGCCTTCGCCCAGGCCATGATCGATGGTGAGACTGACGCCCTGACAGGGCGGGAGACCCTCACCGAGCTGCTGGAGCGGGTGGTGACGAACCTGGGGCTGGAGCTGCGCGCGTCGGACCTGCTGGAGATGTGGCACCGGGCCACGCCCGACCCTCTGGCCTGGCAGCTGGTGAGGGACCTGCGCGAGGCCGGTTACACCACGGTCCTGGCCACCAATCAGCAGTGGGAGCGTCGGGCCTGGATGCGCGAGCAGCTGGGCTATGACGGCCTGTGCGACATCGACGGCTACTCCTGCACGCTGGGGGTGGCCAAGCCGGATGCCGCCTACTTCCACCGGCTGCTGGAGCTCGCAGGGGTGGAGGCGGACCAGGCCCTGTTCGTCGATGACAGCGCCACCAACATCGCCGCCGCCCGCGAGGTGGGCTTGCGCACTATCCACCACCCGGCCGACGCCGGCGGCGAGCTCCTGCGCCGCGAGGTCGCCCAGGCCCTGACGCCGGTCGCCTCTCCGCCGCAAGGATGAGCCGGCGGGCCACCGTTCCTCCTTTCGGAACTTGCCCAACCGGCGCACGCGGGGAAGACTCCCCCTGACAGGAGCGATCACGGGAAGGACACCTCATGGCAGGAACCGCGACGGACGACCAGGGTCCCCGGGACCACCACCGCTGAAGCGGCTGCGTCCGCCGTCGAGTCCTCCGCCTCCACGGCCCGCCGGGCCCCGGAGGTCTTCCTGCGCCTCATCACCGCGATCCACTCCATCCTGCCGGGTTTCGTGCGCAGCCGGCTGCCGGTGACCTTCATCGGCTACGCGATCATCAACGGCTCGGCCTTCTTCCCTGGACATCACCTGCCTGTGGATGTTCTACAACCACTTCCACTGGTTCTCCCAGTGGCGGTCACGATCGGCTACGCCATCGCGGGCGTCTACTCCTTCCTGCTCAACCGCTGGCTGAACTTCCAGGCCCACGGGCACGTCGTCGAGCAGGGGGCCGGCTACTCGGTGGGGCTCATCAGCCAGTACGTGGTCTTCATCCTGGGCCTGTCCTCGCTGCTGCACTGGTTCGGGGATCAACGCCACGCTGGCGCGCGTCATCTCGGCCTGCTGCGAGGGCATCTACCTCTACGTGTTCATCCGGCTGTGGGTGTTCCGCAGGGGATGCCGGAGTCTCAGCAGAGGCTCGCGCCCTCGGACTCCCCGCCGCGCGCGCCTGGAGTGCGCAGCCGGCGAAGGGCTCGGCACTCACCAGTAGGCGCGAGTCGTCTCGGTGGGGCCCTCGAGCTCGGTGAAGCCGGCATCGGTGACGCTGACGGGCCGCGTGACGGTCTCCCACTGCTCCCGGCTGGGCACGACGACGCGCACCCGGTAGCCGTCGTCGGCCCAGGCCCGCCTCAAGGAGGACGGCATGGCACTGCTCTCCCAGGCCAGCTGGGCGGCGTGGGCGCACTGGGCGGCCAACTTGCCCGAGGTCATCTCATGCAGAGGCGTGACCTCGATCGTCACGAGAGCCCCGATGGATGCCGACGCCGCCGTGAGCGCGATCTCCTCGACCGCACCCGGGTCCTTGGCGATGCGCGCGGTGATCTCGGCGGGCGGTGGGGGCAGCTCGTCACCGGCCGGGAAGTGGGTGCCCTCCACCTGGGTCTTGGCCAGGGCTCCGGGCAGGGGCGCACCGGTCCGGGGACGAAGGCGCGCGCGGCAGCCCGCCCCCAGCCGGCCGGACCGTCCTGGGTGACGGTGACGCCGTCGATGTCCTGGACCTCATCCCAGCGCTTGCCCCGGGCTCGGCGCACGAGCTTGCGGATGCGCCCGTCGCGCCAGTAGTCGACGGCCGGGTTCCACGGTCCGCCGGGGGCGGAGGCGGGCGAGGCCAGGAGGGAGACGACGGCGCGGGCGGCGGCCTCGGCGACGTCGATCCGCCGGGGCGGGTGGACCTTGTCGTAGCGCACGGCGATCTGCATGCCCCAGGGCACGGTGTGGTCCAGGTTTCCGGACAGGGAGGGCAGAGGCGATGACGGTAAGAACGGCGATGCGGAGTGCGGCACGGGTAGGAGCCTACGGGGTCGTGATCGACCGCGTCAGGCCCCGTCCGTGCCCCGCCTCCTGGGGACCGTCGGAGCCATGGGAGGGTCCGGAGGAAAGACCGACCCTTACTATTCCCCACCACATGGCGGATAAGCGACGTGCGAAGATCCTCCTGCGGCAGGAGAGGATTCTCGCGGCGAGTCGTTTAAGTTGCCACTATGCAACCACCTGTTCCGTCCGCTGTCCCCGGTTCTCCTGGCCCGGCACCGTCGGCCGTGCCGCCATCTCGCCCACGGACGTTCAACGGCGCAACCGTTCATGGCATCCTCGGAACCCGCTGGCTGCGCCACCCCGCGGAGATCCCGCTGCTCATCGCCGCCGTCATCACCACGATCCTGGGGTACATCGGCTGGGTCGGTGTCATCATCTGGCTGGCCTCCGTGCCCAAGCCGACCGGCGTGGGCGCCACGATCCGCAAACAGCTCATGGAGGGCGGGACCCTGTCACAGGTGATCCTGATCATCCCCCTCCTCCCTCTCCTGGTGTGGATCATCCGCGCCATCATGTACGCCCAGCTGCGGGCGAGCTCGGTGCAGATGTCTCCCACCCAGTTCCCGGAGGGGTACCGGATGGTCGTCGAGGCCGCCCAGGAGTTCGGGCTGCGCCGAGTCCCGGACGCCTACGTGGTGCTGGGCAACGGTCAGATCAACGCCTTCGCCTCCGGCCACGGCTTCCGACGCTTCGTGGCCGTCTACTCCGACCTGTTCGAGATCGGCGGGCAGGCCCGCGACCCCGAGGCGCTGCGCTTCATCATCGGCCACGAGGTCGGTCACCTCGCGGCCGGTCACGTCTCCTACATCCGTCTCATCTTCTCCCGGCTGGTCGCCTACGTCCCCCTCCTGGGGCAGGCGTTCTCGCGGGCCCAGGAGTACACGGCGGACAACCACGGCTACGCATACGCCCCTGAGGGCGTCCCCGGAGCCATGGGAGTCCTCTCCGGCGGCAAGTACCTGGGGGCCGAGGTCAACACCCACGCCCTGGCTGATCGCGCCACCCGCGAGAAGGGTTTCTGGCTCCACCTGAGCAACTGGCTCTCCAGTCACCCGATCAACACGTGGCGCGCTCACGCCCTGCGCGACCGCAGCCGGCCGGGACGGCTCATGTTCCGCCCGCCGGAGTCCACCGCCTGGTTCCCGCCGTCGGCTCCCAGCGGCAGCGGGTGGTCCGACTCCTGGCCGACGCCGGAGCAGATGCGCTCCGTGCTGGACTCCACCTCCTCGAGCGTGCCCGGCGAGGAGCAGTTCGGTCGCTACCCGGGTGTGAGCTACGAGATCCCTCGCAATGAGCTGCGCTGGGCCTCCCCCGTTCCCGTTCCGGCGGGGACTGGGCCTCTTGGGCAGGCCACCTCCGGAGCGCGCCCCAGCACGACCGGCTCGCCCGGGCAGCACCATCCCGGACCTTACGGCTACTCCCCATCAGCCGAGCCGCAGGGCGAGCCCATGGGAGATTCCGACACGGTCAGCCTCCAACGCCCCTGCTCCGCAGTGGCGAGATGACGGGCCCGGCCAGGGGTGAGACCCGCTGGGGGCGAGGCGACCCCCGGCATCACGACGGCGCCGGTTGGCGAACAGCTGCGTTCACCAACCGGCGCCGGACAGGTTCAGCGCGGGGCAACGGCGCTGGCCGCCGCCATGAAGGAATCCAGGGAGTCCCGCAGGTCCGCGGAGTTGTCGGCCACGTGAATGGCCTGGCAACGGACGGCAAGATCGTCGAGCTCGGCCAGGCGACGTCTCACGGACTCGACCACGCCGGAGGCAGCACCGGAGAGCTCTGCGGCGGTGGTGGGCAGCGCCGGGTCGCTCGACGCGGGAGAACCGGTCCACAGCATGAGGAGCTGGTTCGGAATCGTCATCATGCGGCTGGCCTCGCCGATGTAGGCGACCGCCTGGGCCGCGAGCGTGCTGTGGGCCTGCGCCTGACGCTCCATCTCGGCGATGCCGTCACGGAGCGACTCGATGAGGTCCGGGATGGCCTCCGCCGAGTACTGCGGGTCTCCGACACCGTCGATGAGCTCAACGGTGAACAGCGAGGTGATGGTGGCATGCAGACGGGCCAGGGCGATGCGGAAGCGGGTCCGGGCGCCATTGGAGTCGAGCTGGGCCAGGGTGTCGACGAGCCGTGCCACGAGGGGGCTGACCAGGCTCTGCATCTGGGTCCACAGGTCCAGCAGGTCGGCCAGGGGCTTGACCCGGGGGTCGGAGCGGTCCAGGGCGGCGATGCGCTCAGCACTCAGGCGAGGGTCCTCCAGGGTTCGGGTCAGGCCCTTCCCCGCGGCCTTGAGGGAGGCGGAGAGCTCGGCGAGCTGCTGCTGACCGGACATCCACGAGTCGAGCCCGGCGGCGACGGTCGTCACCGCCTCGAGCATGACGTGCAGGTCCCCGGTGGCGCCGGGGCGCTCCAGTATCCCTCGGAGAGCTCCTCACGACGCGCCACCTCCGCCGGCAGGGCTGCGTTCTGGAACTCCTCGTAGGAGGACAGGCCCGCCCCGGCCAGCAGCTCGGCGATGCGGCCGAGGCCCTCCTCCGCCGCCGCCCGGCGGTTGGCCCCGGCATCGATGGCCCGGTCCTCGGTGGCGCGAGCGTCGCGGTAGATGGCGCATGCGGTGTCGAACAGGTCGGAGCACACCGGCCGGGTGCGCACCGAGAGGTAGCCGCCGTCGGACAGTGGCGTGACGGTGGCGAAGACGTCGTACTCACTGCCGTCGGCGGCGAGGTTGCGCACGTAGGCGGCGAAGGGGCTGCCGGCCTTGAGGGTGTCCCACATGGCCTTGAAGGCGCCGCCGGGCATCTCCGGGTGACGGATGATGTTGTGCGGGGCGCCGGAGAGCTCGTCACGCCGGTAGCGAGAGAGCTCAATGAAGATGTTGTTCGAGTGGCGGATGACGCCACGCGCGTCTGTGGTGGAGAAGAAGAGCTGGTCAACCCCCACCTCGTGAACAGCTCCGGTGACCTGCGGCATAGGCAACTACTCCTTGGAGAAATCGAGGGACGGCGTCATCCAGCATCCGGAGCCGGAAGACACCACCTTCCACCCGTTGATTGACGGTTGGACGGGTGAACGATACACCGCATTTCCGGAACGAGACCTGAGAGGATTCAAAGCAGAGGGCCCGCCTATGCATTTAAAATACATCGAGATTAACGTCATTAAGCCCCTCGGAAAAGCAAAGCACCCACCCAAAGGGAAGCGGAAGAAACCTCCCGAACGAGTTTCCAGTCGACTCTCAGGTACATTGAAGCACTCCCCCAGGAGCAGTGGGTTACATAGTTCCTGCCGCTGGACGGAACCGGTCGCGAGGGTTGGGGAGCCCAATGACCGATCGGCTTTCGAGGTCGCCCGGGTTGATAGGGAGCCCGACGTGAACCGCTCCAGCGAAGGAGGGTGAGTCCCCTCTGGAATATGGGATCCAGAGGCGATGCCACCCTCAACGACAGGGGCCTGTGGGGCTCGGAGGTCCGAGCCCCACAGGCCACGTCGTTTTCGACATCATTGTGTCGGTTTCTTCTCCACACTCCCCTCTATCGAATAAGGCGGGGAAGCAGACGGACACCGATCGCCATGACGACGAGCTCCACAAGGGTCTGAGCCACCACCGCAATCGGCGCCATCCCCATAGAATCGGGCAGTGCCAGAGCCAACGGCAGAACCACCAGCGAGTTACGGGTGGTCCCGGAGAAGGCGAGAGCCAGGCGCTCCTGACGTCCCTGGTGAGCCATGCGCCCGACGACGTCTCCCACAGCCGGCATAACGAGGCGAAAGTCACGAAGGGGAACGAGCCCGGGCGACGACGTCGGGCGGGAGGCGACATGGGGAACCTGGGATGCGACGACGAGCGCCAGGGTCGCCATCATGAGCGGAACCATGAGCGCCGTCGTCGCTGAAGCGAGCCGGGTGGCGGGCCGGAACCGGGATGAAGCGCGCCGCGTGAGGATCGATAGCCCCATGGGCAGTGCGATCATGAGGACGAAGGCCTGCGCGAAGGGTTGCCAGCTGATACCACCGCCCTGAGCCCCAGGTGAGCCGGCGGCGAAGGCCAGCCACAGTGGCAGAACGAGGGCCTGGATGAGCATGAGAGCCGGAGAGGCCGCCAGGATGCGCGACCATGCGCCGCCGGCCAGACGGGTGAAGACCATGACGTAGTCGACGCAGGGCGCCAGGAGCACCAGGAGGGTGCCGACCAGGAGCCCCGACTCATCGGCCACCAGTCGGGACAGAGGCAGAGCCACTGCCGGCACCACCAGGAAGTTGACCACCAGAAGCGCCGTCATGAACCGGGCGTCGGCGAAGACGGCCCGCAGGCGATGGAAGGGGACACCGAGAAAGGTCGCGTACAGCAGCATGACCAGCACCGGGGCGATAGCTACCTCAAGAAGGCTGCGGGCTGCAGGAGCGGCCAAGCCCAGGACGGCGCCGGCCACGAGCGCAGCCAGGTACAGGACCACCTGGTGGTGCTCCATCCACGCGACCACCGGGGCCTCCTCGCCTGCGTCCTCCATGCCGGAACCGTATCGCGACCGGATGGGGCAGTGACCACTGCCGGGCGGCTACGCCTCCGAGGAGTAGCCCGTCACCGGCCCGGCTGTGTTGGGCCGCCAGCCCAGCGCCGGGGCGACGTGCTCGGCGAAGGCCTGGAGGATGTGGAGGTTGAAGTCGACGCCGAGCTGGCTGGGGATGGTGAGCATGACGGTGTCGGCGGCGTGGAGCGCCTCATCCTGGGTCAGCTGCTCAATGAGGACATCGGGCTCAGCGGCATAGGTGCGCCCGAAGGTCGACTGCAGGCCGTCGATGATGCCGATCTGGTCGCGGGAGTCCTCGCCGCGCAAGGCGAAGAACTTGCGGTCGACGTCGGAGACGATCGGGAAGATGGAGCGCGAGACGCTCACGCGCGGGGTCCAGTCGTGGCCGGCTTCCTTCCACGCCTCGCGGTAGCGACGGATCTGCTCGGCCTGAAGGTGGGAGAAGCCCTCACCGGTGGCCTCGGTCAGCAGGGTCGAGCTCATGAGGTTGAGGCCCTGGCGGGCGGTCCACTCGGCGGTCTCCCGAGAGCCCGCGCCCCACCAGAGGCGGCGGTCCACGCCGGGGGCGTGCGGCTCGATGCGCAGACGGGAGCTCGCGCCGGGGGTCATGCCGCTGCTGGTGTCGAGGTCCGCCTGCAGGGACGCCCCGGACGGCATCGAGGAACTGCGCGGTGTGGGCGTGAGCGACGTCGGCTCCGCGCGGGTCGGCGCCGGCGTATCCGAAGGTCTCCCAGCCGCGCAGAGCCTGCTCCGGCGAGCCGCGGGAGATGCCGATGGCGATGCGCTGGTCGGTGAGCAGATCGAGAGCGGCGACCTCCTCGGCCAGGTAGAGCGGGTTCTCGTAGCGCATGTC
>BNJS01001974.1_pt1 | contig 86002 bp, 148 predicted proteins | sample 8540461 | NCBI WGS metagenome assembly BNJS01 (sample SAMD00202454, study PRJDB9452) | human saliva metagenome | isolation source: human saliva | place: Japan
GTGGCCCTCGGCGCGTTCGGTCGCACGCTCGATGCGGCGGAGCACGCCGCGGACATAGCCGGGGTCGGCTTCCAGCTCAGCCCGCCGGGCTCGGATCGGCGCCAGCATATCGTTGACGGACCGGTGACGAGCTTCTTCCAACGCGCCGGCGCCGCCGTCCCCGATCTCCTCGGCGACCGCCACCGCCGGTTCGCATGACCCTGGGCCATCGCCGCCAGAAGCACGAGGTTGGAGACCTCAGGCGGTTGGCGGATCGAAGGCGATGCGGCGGTCAGGTCCGTGACCGCCTTCCTGATCAGCTTGGCGGTCTGATTCGTGCGCTCAATCCACCGGCTCGATCGTGTTGCCCGCGATTTGCTCATCTTCGCGTCGGGCCGAGGGACGGTCTCGGCCTCGGAGAGGAAACCCTGGGGGCGCAGGAAGCGGCCCGTCCGCCCCGTCCGGATGGCCGTGGCGGGCTCGAAGCGGTCGGCGACCGCGCGTCTGCTCCAGATGCGGCAGCTGATCCCATGCCGACGGGCACGATGTTCGCCTTGCAGAAGAAGGATGTCGGCTGGCCTGATGGACCGGATATGAGTCAGCAGGGCCAGACATCTGCCGGTTGCCGGTCGCTCTCGAGATTCGGCTCTGACGGTCCGGATTGCGCCGCAGCTCGGCGTCTCTGTGACGAGGAGAGGAAGGGGGCATGGGCTGATTGAGCGCCGGAACGGCCGAGATGCGGGAAGATCGTCAAAGTCTTCTCGGGGTCCAGGCCGACGGCGATGTGGTCCATCTCGCCAGCGAGAGGACCCGCTCGCGGATCGGCCCGACGCCGTCGTCGGTCGGTGACGACCTGTGGTGAGTCGGCGATGACGACCCATGTGTCCACGCCCGCCCGCTGGATCCGCACCCGATTGAGGGCGAGCCGAGTAGTGGTACCGATGTGCGGGTGTGCCGGTCGGACGGTCCCCCGTCAGGACGCGGAACTGCACGTCGGGTCGGCGGCGATGCCCGCCTCGATCTTCGCGCTGACCGCGCGGGCGCGCGCTGCGAGGCGTCGCTCGTCGAGTTCTCAGAGCGTCTTCGATGCCCTTGCCCATGATGTCCTTTTTCCGTAAGTGATGCTGTCCTGGGATTCTACCGAAGCGGCCCGGCCGGGCGGTGGCAGCCGATCCGACGGGCGGCCGGGGATTCGCCGCTTCCGTTCGCGCCCGCGGGCCGAAAACTCCGGCTCGCGACGCGGGGGAGCGCAAACGAACGCGACCGGACCGGGGTCGCGGATGTCGGCGCGCCCGGCCCCGCCGAGCGCAGGGCCTGGAGTCAGAGTCACGCGCATCGACAGGGGGTGCAGCGACGTCGTCGCCCAGGGGGCGTAGACCGGCGTCACCGAGCGCGGGCGCTCCCGTCGAGTCCCAGGCGAGCGAGGGGACGCCCCGCCCGGCGAGCGTCACCTGGATGGGCAGCGAGCCGTTGAAGACGGAGCACGTCGGAGCGGCCCGCCGCCCGACGCAGCATCTGCGGGGTCCGATACGAAGGGTCGAACCACAGGTACTGGGGCATGGGGCCGCCCGAGACGTCGAACCAGTCCAGGTCGAGCAGCGAGTCGTTCGCCGGGGCGTACTCCGTGTAGAAGCGGACAGGGCGCAACACGGGGTTGTCGCGCCGCAGGCGCAGGAGGAAGGCCGCGGTGCTGCGCAGGTCGATCTGCCAGGGATCCAGTTCCCAGTTCACCCAGCTGTGAGCGCGTTGTCTTGGCGGTAGGCGTTGTTGTTGCCCATCTGGGACCGGCCGAGTTCGTCCCCCGCGGTGAGCATGGGGGTGCCCGCCGCGAGGATGAGCGTGCCGAGCATGTTGCGCATCGACCGGCGGCGCGCCACGGCGATCTCCCTCGGCACGTTGAGGAATCCCTTCCAGCCGTGGTTCCAGGACATGTTGTCGTTGCTGCCGTCCCGGTTGTCCTCCAGATTGGCCTCGTTGTGCTTGTCGTTGAAGGAGACGAGGTCGCGGAGGGTGAAGCCGTCGTGAGCCGTGATGAAGTTGATCGACGCGTAGGTGCCGCGTCCACCGGGTATGCGCCCGTGGCCTAAGTGATCGGCCGACCCCGCCAGCCTCGTGGCCAGGTCGCGGAGATCGCCTCCGCCGCCTCCCGAGGTGATCGACCGGGGCTGGGCCAGCCAGAAGCTGCGCACGGTGTTGCGGAAATGGTCGTTCCAGTCGGCGGTCGGAGCCGGGAACCGCCCCGTGTTCCAGCCGTTCGGCCCCAGATCCCACGGCTCGTTGATGAGCTTGACGGTGCTCAGCAGCGGGTCGGTGACCATGGCCATGTAGAAGGGGTGGCTGGCGTCGAAGTGCTCGCCGTTGCGGCCGAGCGTGACGGCCAGGTCGAACCGGAATCCGTCGACGCCGATCTCGCTGACCCAGTAGCGCAGCGAGTCGAGGGTCATCCGGATGACGGGGGAGCGCCTGAAGTCGAGCGAGTTCCCGCAGCCCGTGGTGTCCATGAGGACCGCCGGGTTCTCCTGATACGTCATGTAGTGGGTCGTCTGGTCGAGTCCGCGCCAGGAGACCGTGGGGCCGTCGATGCCCCCCTCGCACGTGTGGTTGTACACGACGTCGAGGATGACCTCCAGCCCCGCCTCGTGCAGGGACTGAACCATGGCCTTCACCTCGTCGACCACGGCAGGCGGGCCGACTTTCCTGCGCCGCGCGCGTCGCATAGCGCTCGGCTCCGGCGCGAAGTACGACAGGGTGTTGTACCCCAGTAGTTCGGCAGGCCCTTGTCCACCAGGAAGGGCTCGGACATCTTCGCGTGAATGGGCAGGAGCTCGACGGCGGTCACCCCCAGGGACGTCAGGTAGCCGGTCACCGCCGGGTGACCGAGCCCGCGTACGTGCCGCGCAGCTCGGCGGGCACGTTGGGGTCGAGGGCCGTCGCCCTGACGTGGGTCCGTAGATGACCGTGGTGTCCCACAGGGTGCGGGGGAGTGGGTGTTGGGCGCCGGCGATGACTCGCTCACGACGCCAAGCGACATGAACAGCGCCGAATCGCGCGTATCCGGGCCGGAGTGCACGGGGTGGTCCCGTCGCCCACCCATTCGACCTTCTGCGTGTACAGCGCCGGGTCCAGCACCGGCGTCTGCGTGATGGCCTTCGCGTAGGGGTCGAGCAGGAGCTTAGCCGGATTGTGGACGAGGCCCGATTCGGGCGCCCAGCGCCCGTCGACCCTGTACCCGTAACGCTGGCCGACTCGCACGCCGGGGACGTGGGCGGACCACATGCCTTGGCTCTCGGTGTTGAGCGAGTACTGCCGCTCCACCTGTCCCAGGGCGGTCTCGTCGAAGAGGCAGAGGCTGACGTCGGTGGCGTGCGGCGCCAGGACTGCGAAGTCGGCGCCGTCGTCAACGAGATGTGCGCCAGGGCCACGGGCAGCCTGTGCGCCCGTGTCGTCGCTTCGGGCGTTTGCGCCGCGCAAGCCGTGAGTGTATCGTCGATCAACGTCCCAGACCATTATCGCAGATTCCGCACCGCGATATAGACGTTACCCGGAAGAGTTTGAGGGACCTTCGTCTCAGGACAGCTCCGGCGGACGCCTGTCGCACGGCCTCCGCGCGGCGGCTCCGGCCCCGCCCGTTCCGGCGGTCGGAGCCCGGACTGCATCGGAAGGCCGCGAAAGGACGCCGAGATGGACGCCATGCCGAACCTGGCCCGGGGGCGGGTCGACCGCGACGGAGCCGCCCGCACGCGCCCGCAGGCCGTCGAGGAGGCGCGGAGCGGCGGGGCCGCCCGATTCCTGCTCGTCCGCCAAGGCGACGTCGCCGTCGAATCGGACGAGGTGCTCGTCCTGACCGCCGGCGAGGTCGCGCGCCTCCATCTGCGCAACGCCGAGGACGCGATCTACCTCGGGCGGGTGGACGGGATCCCGTACTTCGCGTGCGACGTCCCCGCCGGGGCCGAGGAGGGGAGCGTGGAGTTCCGCTCCGTGCGGATGCACGCCCACGAGTGGGACGACGACGCCACTGCGCTCGCGGTCGAATCGGTGGCCATCCTCCAGTGGCGGCGCTCGGCGCGCTTCTGCCAGGAGTGCGGACGTCCCCTGCGTCCGGCGGCGGAACGGATGGAGAAGCTCTGCGACGGAGGGCACAGGGCCTTCCCCGGATCGATCCGGCCGTCATCATGGCGATCCGCGACCCGCAGGACCGCCTCCTGCTGGCCAGGAACAGCCTCTGGCCCGAACGGCGCTACTCGGTTCTGGCCGGTTTCGTCGAGGCCGGGAGACCCCCGAATCCGCCGTGGCCAGGGAGGCCTACGAGGAGGCAGGCATCCGCGTCGAGGAGGTCCGCTACGTAGCTTCGCAGCCGTGGCCGTTCCCCCGCTCCCTCATGCTCGCCTACGAGGCGAGGACGCCGTGCGGGCAGGAGGACGTCCGGATCGACGAGAAGGAGATCCAGGACGCCCGCTTCCTCTCCCGCGGCGAGCTCAGGCGGGCCGTCGCCTCAGGGGAGATCGCGCTGCCCGGCCCGACGTCCATCGCCGCCATGCTCATCGAGCGCTGGCTGTCCGAGCCGCTGGCGTGAGCGCCGGGGCGCCGGCCGGTCCCCGGCACCGCGCCGGCACGCTGGCTCCGACGCCGAACGGGCACGCGCCGGGAGCTGTCCGGGGCGTCAGGAGGCGTCGGCGAGCTTGGCCTTCACCTGCGCGAGGCTCGGATTGGTCAGCGCGGCCCCGTCGGCGAACTCGAGGGTGGGCACGGTGCGGTTGCCTCCGTTGAAGCCCTTCACGCGTTCGGCGGCTGCGGCGTCCTCCTCCACGTCGACCTCGTCGTAGTCGATCCCGGCCCGGTCGAGCTGGCGTTTGAGGTTCTTGCAGTGGGGGCACCAGGTGGTCGTGTACATCTGATATCGGACATGCGGCCAGTCTAGGTGCCGGCGGGCGCGCGGGCGGGCGGCGTTCGCGGCGGGCGTGGCGGAGGCCCGTGCGAGACTTGGACGTGAAGGGAGACGCCGATGAACGAATCGCCGGAGAGACTGCTCGACCGCCTCGACCCGGAACAGCGCGAGGTCGCCACGCGGCTGCGCCGGCCCGCTGTGCGTGCGGGCCGGCGCGGGCATCGGGAAGACCCGCGCCATCACTATCGGATCGCTCACGGGTGCGCACCGGCGCCTCACGATCCGCACAGCGTCATAGCCCTGACCTTCACTTCCCGCGCGGCGGGAACTGCGCGGCAGGCTCCGCGATCTGCAGGGCCCGCGGCGTGGCCGCCCACACCTTCCACGCGGCGCGCTCAGGCAGCTATCTCTGCTTCTGGCCGACGGCCGTCGGCGGCAAGATCATCGCCGAGCACAAGCGCGCGTGGTCGCCCGGGCGGCCGGGCAGCTGGAGCCTGCGCTGCGACGCCGATGTCCGTCGCGACTTCGCCTCCGGAGATCGGGCCGATCGCGCGGCGACTCGCGTGGCGGAGGACTACCGCCCGCGCGCAGGCCGCCGGGCACACCGGCGTCGGCGGCTCTCCCCGGGAATCGCCATGGGCTCCTTGCACGCGCCTACGAGGGGGTACGGGGCGGACCGCGGCGTCATCTGACTTCGAGGACGTCCTGCTCCTGCTCATCGGCGTCCTCATCGACCGCCCCGACGCAGCGCGGACGGTGCGCCGCCAGTACCAGCACTGCGTCGTCGACGAATACGGACGTCTCGCTTCGTCGGCACCGCCTCCTCCAGCTGTGGCTGGGAGACCGCGAGGACCTGTGCAAAGCGTGGGGACGTCTCCCGGACCATCTCCTGCTGCGGGGCCTCCTCCGCCTACCTCGCGGACTTCGCCTCAGGAGTTCTCGCGCACTCGTCGAGCTCGTCCGCGACTACGGTCGAGGTCCGCAGATCGTCGCCTGCGCGCCAGCGGCGTCATCGCGACTGGTCGGTCCAGCCGTCGGCTCGTCTGCTTCTGCCCTCCTCGGTTCCCGTGGCCTTCCACGAGTACGCGGGCGACGCCGAGGAGGCCGGGGCGATCGCGCGCGGATCCTCGACCTGCGCGCGAACGGGGCGTGCCGCTGGGCGACATGGCGATCCTCTATCGGACCAACTCCCGGTCACGCGGAGTTCGAGGCGGCGGCCCTGTCCGCAGCCGGGACGGCGTTGCTACTGCACCGGATCCGGGCGATTCTTTCTCGCGCCGCGAGAAGTCCGCAGCGAGGCGATGGTGGAGCATGCGCTCGGCCGCCGGGCCGGCGCCGACGGCCCTCTGGCCTCCGAGACGTGAAGTCGGTGCTCAGGCGGGTCGGCTGGCGCGAGACAGGCGCGGGCGAGGCCGGAGCCGCCAGGGAAGCGCTGGTCGGCGCTGGCGGCCTGCTCCAGACTCGCCGGGGACATGGGCGGCCGCGGCGCCTCCATGGCACGGGTTCGTCGCCGAACTGGAGGAGCGCGCGCAGATCCGGGCCGCGTCGTCGACAGCGTCACCCTCGCCTCCCTCGCGCGCGGCGAAGGGGCCTGGAATGGCAGGCCGTCTTCCTCGCCGGCGGCATGAGCGAGCCTCGTGCCGATCTCGCTGGCCCGAGGGGCGGGAGGCCGATCGCCGAGGCGGCGGCTCATGTCGTCGGCATGACGCGCGCCAAGCAGCATCTGCGTCTCCTACGCAGGGCGGCGACCGTAGCGTTCCACCGCAGGCGTCGGTTCCTGGAAGGCGTCTGGCCCAAGCCCGACAAGCCAGCCGTCTCCGGGCGACGGGCTATCGGCAGCCGTAAAGCCGCGCAGGCCGAGAATTCGCGAGAGGCACCCCGAGGACCTCCCTCTCTGCGGGGGCCCTCGTCGAGATGGCGTTTTGCAGACGGCGGCGCATCGAGCGCCCGCCCTACGTCGTGTCCGACACGGCCCTGCGGTCCATCGCCGTCGCGAAGCCGCCAGCCTGGCCCAGCTGGGAAGGTGGGAGCGTGGAAACCACGCGCTCGCCGAGTGAGGCCGTCACTGGCGGTCGTCCGCGAATTCGCGGGCGACGTCGATCCGCGGAGCCGCCGCGCCAGCTCTCACGCCCCGTCGCCGTCGAGGGCCCATCGCCGATGCATCACGCACGAAGGGTGGGCGGGCACCGAGACCAGGTGCAGCGCCTGCGCCCCTGCGGCACCCGCCACTGGACGTCGTGCAGAGTGTTGCCCGCCCCTTCGAGGAAGCCCATGACGGCGCGCGTGCCCAGTGCGCGCTCGCCAGGTCACGCGGACGGCGGGGGTCGGGCCGATCGGACGCGCAGCGCGGCCTGGGAGGCGAGGTTCGCCCACGCGCCGTCCGCCTCGCAGCGGGCGTGGTACGCGCACGCCGCGCAGGCGCCGCGCGCGGGCTCGACAGGGGGCCGACGCGGGCGTCACTCCTCCACCCACGCGAGCAGATGCGGCGTCGCTCGTCGCACAGCCCGACGTCCTCCTGGGGTCGATCGGCCGCAGGCCGGTCACCACCGCGGCGTCGGGCTCGCCGTGCGTGCGAATGCCGGGGCGGCCCGGAGCGCAGGACAATCAGGAAGGCCCGGTCCCGCCGTTGCGGCTCCGCGGCGCGGCGTGCGCCGGATGGTCGGACGCGGCGACGAGGTCGTCGAGACGACCGAGCCGACTCGGACCTCGCCAGCGTCAGGCCGATCGCCACTCAACGGATGGGGCTCTCGATCCGCACGCACGAAGACAGGGGCGAGGAGGGGCGAGGTCAGCCGTCCCGCGGGACGTCCGCGCGTTCGAGCATGGAGGATGCGCCCACGCGCGTTGGACGCAGGCGGTGCCGGCGTGCGAAGGCGTCGAGTTCGGGCGCGGTCATGGGGTCTGACAGTCTGGCGACGAGGTCTTGCTCGGCCGGTGTGAGATCCTCGATCGACGCCGACGCGGGGTCGAGCCCCTATCTGCAGGGTTCCGCCGATCGCCAGAAGACTCCCAGCCCCTCCTTGATCTGGAAACGTCCCTCCATGGGCCAAGGCTAGGAGGGCGTCGACGCGGGTGGAATCGCCTGTCCACACATGTGGATTCCGCCTGGACCGGCCGGCCCTCTCGGTGTATAGGTGGACGTTTGGGCGCCGGGTCCAGGCGAGTTCGGCGTCCAGCGCATGGGTCTCAGGCGCGGGCATTCCGCGGCTCCGGGTGCGTTCGCCTAGGCGCGGGCGGGCGAGCCGCCGCCGTCCGCTTGAGCCGTCCCCTTCGACCCTGCCGGCTTTAGCGCGGCGAGGCCGGCAGCCGGCCGCGGTCAGTCGTGGGCGTCCCTTCGTCGAAGCTGGGCGAGGAAGGCGTCGAGCTCCTCTTCTGACGGCCGAGGGCGCGCTCTTCTCGCGAAGAACCCCTCAGGCTTCTCAGGTCCTCGCTCGTGGGCAGGAGGTCGGGGTGGCTCCACAGCCTGTCGCGTTCGGCGACGCCGACCCTGTCGGTCGCCAGCTGCCAGAATCGCTGCGCCTCGCGCAGCTTGCGAAACCGGATCTCCAGGCTGACTCAGGTCCGAACGTTCGCTGGGCGGGGGCTCGACGCCGACCGGCGTGAACATCTCGCCGAGGGCGACGGCGTCCAGGCATGCGCGCTGACGACGTGGAGCGAGACGGCGCTGACCCACCTCGACGAGGGAGAGCAGGTGCTCAGCTGGGCGAGCGCGGCCGTCTGGCTCTCGGTCGGCTCGCTGGCGAGACTGGAGAGGTCGAATTCCTGCATCTTCTCCGGATCGAAAGCCGGACTCGCGCACCTGCTCCTCGATCGAGTCGGTGTCGATCTCGATTTCCGGGCGTAGGCGGAGACGGAGTCGAGGACCCGCGCGCGCAGCCAGGGGATGCGGAGTAGAGCCTGCGCCTGCTCGCGAACGGCGACGAAGGCCTGACCTCCTCGTCGGGCGTGTCAGGTCGGAGAGTCGGCGACGTTGCGCGGGGACCAGGGCGGCCGTCTGCCCCTCGACCAACGGCGGGCCGGTGTCGGACGTTCGAAGGAGACCAGCGCGAGCTCGGCAGGCCGTGCCCGTACTGGATGCCTGTGAGGAGGAGATGAGGTTGCGCAGCATCGGCTCGGGGTCCATCCCGCCGAGCATCGACCGGATCTCCTCGAGGGACGTGCTCCGAGCTGTTCGAGGAAGGCGTCGAGGAACGCTCGGGCGACGTTCTCCGCCACGGGCTCGGTCAGGCGCCTGAACGTCGGCAGCGAATGGGCGAGCCAGTCCAGGCGGCTCCAGGCCTGGTTGCTCCGTGATCGGGTCGATCTGCACCGCGGGGTCGAGCCAGAGCGAGGCGACGGACAGGGCCTCGCGGACGCGGTCCCCCTGCTCGGCGGACACCGTGTCGAAGTGCTCCCGCTGGATCGTCTCGCGGGCGAACCGCTCGCCGATCTTCCAGTTGACGGGCCCCTCGCCCGACGAGCCGAAGCTCGCGCAGCTGGTTCATCACGAGGGAGAAGTCCATGTCTCCCAGCGCCTGCATGGAGGACGCCGACGGTTCGACGCCCGCGGCGCGCATCTGCTCGAGAAGGCGATCGGCCGCTTCGTCGCCCATGACGGCCCGCAGCATCTGCTCCCACTGTCGTGCTGCGAGCGCCCGGGATCCGACTCATTTCGCTCATGCCTAGTCCTTTTCCTCGGAAAGTTGTTCCTCAAGCCTATTGCGCCTCGCCGTGACTTTGGGCTCTGTCCGCCAGGGGCGCAGCGGGATGGTGCATCATAGTCGGGTGAATCCAACGCGCAAACGCCTGGTGTCCGGCTCGCTGTTCGCCATTCTCACGCTCGTCGGGCTGGCGATGCCCGGAGCCTACGTCGTGGAGACCGCCGGCCCCGCTCCCGAGATCACCGGCGCCCAAGACGGCGTCGACCTCCTGACGCTGACGGGAGGGAAGACCTACGGGACGCAGACGAAATACTACATGACCACCGTCAGCTCCTATGGCAATTCGGACTTCGGGGTGGTGGGCGCGCAGGCGTTCGCCGCGATCTTCTCCCGCGACAGCCAGGTCCTCCCGGTCCGCTCCTGTATCCGGCCGGTCAGACGGGCCGACCAGGTCGACAAGCGGAACACCGCCCTCATGGGGGATTCCCAGCAGGCCGCCGCCTCGACAGCGGAGACCGCAACGGGGCTCGGTCCGCATGAGGATCGGCGTGGCGGGGGTCCCGAAGGCTCGCCCGCGGCGGGCAGGCTCCGCGAGGGCGACCTCGTGACCCGGATAACCGCCAACGGCGTCACGACGCAGATCGCCGCCTCGCCGACCTCGGTCGGTGCTCAAAGAAGACGCCCCCGGCACCACCGTGAACATCGGCTACACGGGACGGAAGGCTTCACGGACATGCCGTGACCACGTCCAGCACGAGGCCCGACTCGACCAGATGGACCAAGCCGTCGCGTCTGGGCCTGTACCTCAAGACGTCGGACGTCAAGCTCCCCATCGCCGCGAAGTACGGCGTGGAGGGCATCGGCGGCCCGTCGGCCGGTCTGATGTTCGCCCTGACCATCTACGACCGGGCCACGCCCGGCTCGCTCGGCGGAAAAGGCCAGAATAGCCGGGACGGGGACGATCTCCCTCCGGAGACGTCGGAGCCGATCGGTGGAATACCCACAAGCTGGAGGGGAGCAGCGGCCACGGGGCCAGGCACTTCCGCTCCGCGAGAACTACGCCGAGAACCGTCGGATACGAGCCCGAAGGCATGCGGATCTACGCCGTGCGCACCTTCGACGAGGCCCCTCACTGCGGTCAGGAGCATCGGAGCCGGGAAGACGGACGAGCTGACCACATGCTCCGACGTGGTGAAGACCGGCAAAGCGAAGTGATCGAATCCCGTCGGCGGGCGCGCGTCCGCAGCCTCCGACGGCGCGCCGCCGCCCGGACGCGGTCCGCCGATCCTGAGCCCGGCCTTCCGCCCTGGGAAGGTGGCTCGCAGCGCCTGGACCAGCTCGGGGACGAGGTCGGGCGAGCCGAGGACGCCTCGGCGTCCTCGTCGTGCGAGCGCAGGCGGATCGTGCACCAGCTCGGAGCCGTCGCGCGCCCCCTACCACCATGCGTATGTCCTGTCGGCGGGGATCGGCCGACGCGAAGGCCTCGGCCTCGGCGGGGGTCTCGGGATCTCGGCTTCGCCTCGGGCGGCATGGCGATCCGCTCCAGGCTGACGGCCGCGCCGTCGACGGTCCAGCCACGCCAGCTGCGCGAGGGGTCGCCGACGGAGGCGGCCGGGGAAAACCCTCCTGTTCGACCGAAGAGCGACTCGGGCGCTGCGCGGCCTGAAGCGGGACGTCGGACGGCAGGTGCCCGGCCAGTTGCAGGGGTGAGCGAGCTAAGGCGCACGAGCGCGAAGACCCGGACGGGTCCGTCCCAGCCGCTGCGGGCCACGTGGAGTCGATCTCCCTGACCGCCTGTTCTATTGCGCGCTTGTCACGCGTCAAGTCTGCCGCGTCCGCCGCGTTCGCCGCCGCGTCCCGCGGGCGGCCGCGCGTTCGACCAGGCCGGTGACGGCGCAGGATCGGCACGGTAGAATCGTCCGGACTGGACACCCGCCTCGTCGCGCCGCTCCGGGGTCCCGCGCCGGGCGGACTCGGGCTCGCGCCTTCTGCGCCGGGCGTGTACCTTCTAGACAGCGCTCCGATCGGTTGCACTTTGAGTAGTGTGGGCGGAGGGTCCAGCGCGCGCAGAAACGCGACGCAGCGAGGATAAAGGCTGTCCACTGCAGAAAAACCGCGAGAAAGCGACACAGCGGCCCGACGGCAGGTTCTCCCCTGGGCATTTTCGCCGCAACACTCATCGTGCTTTGCGCGCGCTGCTCGGCGGCCTGCTGATCGTCGCTGCCAACGTCTGGACGGACGCGTCCGGTGGGTACTAGCCTGGCTGAAGAGCGGTCCGGGTTTCTGGACTCAGTCGGGCTGGGCCGTGGCGCTGACCGTCGGCCTGCTCCTGCGTCGGAGGCTGCGTACCTCAACCCCATGCTCTCGCGTGCAGGAGTGGAGGGCGGATCGACGACCGGAGCGCGAATGGCTCTGGCAGTACGCCGAAGACCACCCGTGCCTGCCGCTCCGCCCTCGTCCTGCTGCCCTGGCCGTCGGCGCCGTGTTCGGGGCGCCGCTGGCTTCCGAATGGCGGACGTACGTAACCTCTGGCTCAATCGGACCCCCTTCGGCCGCCAGTCGGACGCGCCCAGTTCGGCACAGGACACTCTCCTTCTACGTCTTCACCCTGCCGGTCCTCCATTTCGAGTCCTCGGCTGGCGGTCATCGCCCCTCGCCGTCTCCCGTCAGCGTTCGCATGCGTCGGGCACTCACCTCTACGGAGGGGTGCGCCAGGAGGACGCAGCATGGTCACTCGCGACCCGGGCGCAGGTGCACTTTCGGCTCTCTGGCGGCGATAGGCGCCATCCTGGTCGCCTGCTGCTACTGCTGGCCGAGCCGCTGACGATGTCTTCACGCCGAGAACAAAGAAGTTCTCCGGCGCCTCCTTCACGGACATCAACGCTACCCCGCCCGGCAGGACCATCACTGCCGTCACGGCGGGCCCTCGTGGCCGCGCTTCGTCTTCGCGGCCGTCAAGGGCGTGGAAGCTGTCGGTGATAGGCATCGGCGTCGCGTCATCGCCGGGCTCATCGTCACGACAGTCTACCCTTACCTCCTCAGCGCTTCACCGTCGAGACCGAACGCCTTGCGCCGAGAGGAGTCTCTGCATTCGGCGCAGCATCGACGCCACGCCTCAAGGCCTGCACGGGCTTGGACGGAGTGAGAAGACCTCGCCATTCTGGCCCACACTCAGGCGTGAGGCCGGCCAGCCCCGGCAGTGACGCCGGAGACCACGACCCAGATCCGCCTCGCTCGACGAACACTGGTCATCGCCGACGTTCAGCCAGCGCGTCAGCAGAACAAAGCCGTACCACCACTTCGCCGGACCGGCTCTCGGTGGACCGCTGCACCGGTAGGCTGCCGCCGCGCGACACCGTCATCGGGTGCGCGAGCTCAATCTGGACGGCACCCGACAAGGCCCAGCGGACGTGCATCGACACACCGTCTACACCCACGGCGGCGTGTGGTCGCGGCCTACAGGAACACGACGACGGACAAGGGCCTTCCCATAGCCTTCTGGGAGCAGGGCATCCCCGCAGGGGGAGATCGGAGTACGAGCCTCGGTCTGCCGCTCCGGCATGAGCTCCTCCCAGCGTATTCGGTGGTCGGCGCCCGAAGGGCTCCAAGCCGTGCTCGACTCGCGGGTGGACACGACGAGACGGCCAGGGTGTCTACGACCCACAAGGGCGACGGCGGTCCCGTCCATCGGCACCGACCTGGTCCAAGCTCATGTTCGCCATCAGAGTTCCGCGACACCGACCTCTTCTTCTCCAACCGCGTGACCTCCAAGTCGCAGAGATCCTCTACAACCGACCCGCGCGAGCGCCGTTCTCAAAGTCGCGCCCTACCTCACACTCGACTCCCAAGCGTCTATCCGGCGGTCGTCGACACCGGACGGTGGCGACCCGAAGACAAGCGCCTGTGGTCTGGATGATCGACGGCGCGACGACCAACCAGTATCCGTGGCCCGGAGCGTCAGTCCTCCGAATCGGCGGCGAAGGCGTGACGCGCGCACCGCGCAGTCGTCCGGGCACGGTGGCAGGGCCGCCACGGGTCAACTACATCCGCAACTCCGTCAAGGCCGTGGCCGACGCCTACGACGGCTCGGTCACCCCACAAGTGGGACGAGGAGGCGCTGCTCAAGGCGTGGAGCAAGGTCTTCCCGACGCTCAAGTCCGTGAAGTCGATGTCGGGCGATCGCATGGGCCCACATGCGCTACCTCCGGAGGATCTCTTCAAGGTCCAGCGCACCCTGCTGCTCGCGCTACCACGTCACCGACGCGAAGGACTTCTACTCCGGCGGGGACTTCTGGGACATTCCGCAGGAGCCCACGGCTGGCTAGCGAGAGGCCTCCCAGCAGCCTCCCGTACCACCTCACACGCTGAAGATGCCGGGCAGAAGACGGCCGGAATTCTCCCGTCCACCGGCTACATCCTGGGCGGCACGTCCAAACGCAACGGAAATCATGACGGGCTTCCTGGCCGTCGATCTCGAGGCAGGGTCCACTCCGGGCAGGTGCGTGTACGGGAAGCTCTGCATCCTCGAGGAGCTTCCACCGCGAAATCTGACGGTCGGCCCCGGGCAGGCCTACAACAACTTCGTCACCGACTCAGAAGGTCTCTGCACCACTCTCAACCTGCTCAAACAGGCGGCACCCAGGTGGTGTGCGGAACCTCCTGACCCTTCCGGGTGGGAGGCGGCCTGCCTACGTGCAGCCGGTGTACGTGCGAGGCCTCCAGCGGCAACACCTCGTATCCGGTCTCGCAGTACGTCCACCTCCACGTCCTTCGGCGAAGGGCCACCATCGGCTTCATGCACGCTCGAAGAGTCCCACCAACCAGACCTTCCGGGGGATTCGGGCGCCAAGGCCGGAGACGCGAACGTGACCGGCCAGAAGGCGGCTCCGATCCGAAACGCGAGGCTCGATCAAGGGGAATTCCAACAGAGCGGGAGACTGACGCCGACCCCCAGTCCGAGCGCGCCAGCGTCCCAGCCCGAGCGCGAGCGCCGGAGGCTGGAGGCGGTTCGTATGCGCCAGCAGCAGCTCGACAAGTCGCTCAAGCGACTGCCCAGTCCGCTATCAAGAGGCCGATGAGGCCAGGAAGTCCGGCGACTGCCGGCTACAGGCGCGCTCAGAAGGACCTGCAGAGCGCGCTGGAGAAGGCCGTCGCCGCGGGGAGGAGCTCAACAAGGCGGGATGAGTCCGCAGTGACTCCGCTTCTCTCTGAGGCGGTCTGCATGGCGAGAGAATGATGCGGTCGTGGGCGTCGGCCCGCTCTCACCGGCGGCGAGATCGCGGGTCGGATCCGTGGAGGCCGCCGATGGGTTCGTGGGCGAGTCGGCACGCAGCTTGCGGCGGTTCCCGCATACGCGAAATGGCTGACTCTCCGCTTCGCCGGGGCGTCCGGCCAGGGTTGCCCGCCCGCGATACGCCCGGCGGGCACCGTGGGCATGTGAGTGTCCGCACCGCCCGCTCGCCTTGTCCGGATCGCGGTGCCCGCTGAGATCTGAACGGGCCGACGCGTGGAGCAGTTCGCAGCTCGCCGGGCTCATAACGGAGGTCGAGGTCCGTCCCTCGCCACGACAGCCCCCGGTTCTCTAGAGAGAGCGCCTTTCCTCGTCTCGGTGGAATCCGCGGGGCGCATCGCCTCCTCGGCGGTTCTCTGCGGAGTACGAACCGGCTGCGGGGCCTGAGGGAACGTCTTGGGCCCAGCGCGGCTGCAGCGTCCGATGGGCGGTCGCCGGATGAGCAACCACGGGGACGACGACGCCCACGCCGCCGTCCAGGCGAGGTGCCTCGGCGCCGTCCAGGGCGATCGTCCGCATCGGGTTGGATGCGAAGGGCTTTGTCGCGTCGCTGTGCGCGTAGCGGAACAGCCTGACAGGCTCGACCATGGAGAGGGCGAGCAATCCGCGGCGGAGTGTGCCGGGAAGCGGACGAACAGGGACGCGACGGTGAAGCAGCCAATAGGCCCCCAGCGAGGCGTAGTCGCGGCGAGGAGGAGGATCCACGAGCCTCGCGGTCTGTTCGGTGCGTGCGTGGTCAGCCTCCCGGATCGCGTCGCCCGCGACGGCGGCTGAAGGAGGACCGCCGCGGGTCCGAAGGAGGCGACGGCGGCGGTGTTGCGCCAAACTCGCGCGGACGTGCATGCCGAAGAGGACTCTCTGCGGCGGGTCAGGCCGCTCCGAGGTACGTGCGGACCGTGGCGGCGCCGAGGCAGCCGTGGACGCAGGCGGTGAGGATCAGCGCGCCCCGTCGCGATGACGCCTACGAAGAGGATCGCGACGGTTCTGCCGTTGGACGTGACGGCCTCGGGCAGCGAATCGATCGAAAAGGCATGGCCGTCGATGTGGACGCCGGTTTCCGCAGCCAGCGATGCAGCTCTTCGCCGCCCAGAACACGAGGCGGTCACCAGGAGGCGATCACGACGGCGACGCCGGCGACGACGCCGTCGACGATGAGGTGCTTTCTGAGAATCCGGCGGTTGAGCGGGCGCATGCGGTCGCCCACGGCCGTGGGCGAGGTGTCAGTGTGCATCGTCGTCTCCCTTCGGGGTGATGACCTCCGCCGCGCGGTGGTCAGCGGGAGGTCCATGAGGATGTCGGTCAGGACGCCTGCTGGCCCGGCTGGTGCGTGCTCGACGTTCGTCGACCCCGCCGCGTTCGATCACGCGGCCGCCGTCGAGGAAGACGACGGTCGAGGAGGGTCTCCACCCGTGGATGAGATGGAGGAGAGCCGACGACCGTGCGCGGGTGTGGGCCGTAGCGGCAGGAGCGCACGGTAGAACATCTCGCGGACGACGGCGTCCATGCCCAGGTGCACTTCGTCGAAGACGGTCACCGGGCACCGGGAGGCCAGGCCGAGGGTCGCGAAGAGGGCGGACCTGGCCTCCGACAGTCTGGTCGGGCCGTTTGCGCGGGTTCACCGAAAGGCGCCGAGAAGCTGAGCGGCGTGGTCGGCGTCCCACGGGCCGGGTGACGCCCCACAGTTTGAAGAAGTCTCGCTGATGCGTCTGTCCCGGTAGACGGCGGTCCGGTCGCTCGTGTAGCAGATCGAGGCCATCGCCTCGGGCGCGTCGAAGACCGGCTCGCGCCCACGAGGACCGTCCCCGCCTGGGGGTGGAGGAGACTGCCAGGAGCATGCCGACGGTCGACTTCCTGCCAGCCGTTGCGCGAGGCCCGTGGAGCGATCCAGGGCCCACGGTGAGCTGATGTGGGAGGACGTCGTCCTGTGGAGGTCGTAGTGGAAGGTCACGCCCGAGACCTCGATTGCCGGGGCGGTCATCGCTTCTCCTTGCTGTGTCGGTGGGATGCGGGTTGTCCGGCGCTAACGCCGGTGGACGCGGAGTCCTCGGCGTCCGCGTTGGCCAGATGCTCCTCCGTGAGGTCGAGAAGGTCGCGGGAGGAGAATCTGAGCGTCAAGCCTTCGTCGAGGGCGGGGGAGAGGGTCTCGTCCAGGTAGGTGGTGCGACCGTTCGCGCGCAGCGTCTCGGGTGCGGTTTGAGTCACGAACATCCCGATGCCGCGCCGCTTTTCGATGACCCCCTCGTCCACGAGGAGGGCGCGCCGTTTGTTGGCGGTCGCGGGGTTGATGCGGGTACGTCGTCGCATACCGCGTGGGACGTGAAGCTGGTCTCGGGAGTGAGTTCTCCCACGAGGATCTTGCTGAACCCTCGTCTGCTGATCTGCAGGTAGATCGGCTGGCTGCTGGAGAAGTCCATGTGATTCACCTCCTCGGTCCAGTGGTTGGTTACAGGACCACTAACCATGGGATCGAGGACGTCGCTGCGTGCGCGGGAGTTGCCGGACAGCGCCTCGACGCGCGGCTGGGCGGAGCGGTCCGGGGCTCCGGCTATCGCGGTGTCGGAGGCCCGGCATCCGCCGCGACGGCCCGGTGTGGAATCCCTCCACCGGCGTAGTCGGCCGTCGGCATCCGCCGGCGAGACGGGACCTTGAGGAGTGCGTGGGTGTCGTACGGTGGGACGGTCGTCCAGGCCAGGTCCGCAGCCTCTCTGACTCGCATGGGGCCGCGGCGTCGCACGACGTCGCGTCATTGTCGGGCGACGGTTCCCCGGTCGAGCCGGCTCCGCGGCGCTCCCTTCCGCGACGTGGGGCGAATGTGGATAATGGTCGGAGAACAAGCGATCGAAGGGAGTCACGATGATGTTCAAACGAACCGTGACGACGAGCAAGCGCCCGTGATCGCCGTGATGACGGTGATCGCCCTGTTCTATCGGGCGCTGCGGAAAGGATGCGGAGAGGAAGGACTGCGCCGGTGCTCATGTGTATTCGGAGGGGCCGACGTCGTTGAGTGGAATCTCGACTATGCGGGTTCGGTGACGTACACGTATCCCAAGGCCGGTCCCGGCAACGTCTGGCGGGTGACGGCCGGCCCCGACGGCACGCTCACCGACGCCTCCGGACGCTCCTACCCCTACCTCTTCTGGGAGGGGACGTCCACGCGACAGTTCGCGCAGAAGGAAGGCTTCGTCGTCTCGGGGAAAGGCCGCCGCTCCGTTTCTGGAGGACAAGCTCAAGCGCTTGGGGCTCAACGACAAGGAGGCGGCCGACTTCATCACCTTCTGGGGCCCGCGGCTCGCCCAGAACGACACGAACCTCGTGACCTTCGCGACGGAGCAGTATTCGGCCGACGCCCGCTACATCTTCGCCGACGGCGCCGGCAATCCGGTGGTTCCCGACACGTTCATCCGGGTCTACATGGTCTATTCGAAGCTGGACGCCCCGGTCAGCGTCCCCGAGCGGAAGCTCGGGCCCCGCCGGAGCGCAGGGCCTGGTCGCCGTCGAATGGGGAGGATCCGAGCGGTAGCCGCGCGGCGGAGGCGTCGTCGCCTGCACGCCCCGAACCGGCGCGAACGCGCCGAAACGGGGGAAGGTGAAACATACCCACCGGCGTGTCGGGGATCCCCGGCTCCGCGGAATCCCCTGGCACGGCGCCTCGCCGCCGGCTGGGAGGGCGGAGTTCGGGCCGAGGTCCCCGCGGCCGGCCCCTCCGTCGCCCCAGAGAGCGGGAATATAGCCGGAGCGAGGCATCCGGCGGCGAAGCGATACGAAGGAGTTCACGGTGAGACTACGATGCGCGGCGGCTCTCGCGGCGGCGGCGCCCTCTCCTGTCTGCCTGCTCGGGGAGGGACGGCTTCGCCCTCGCCCGTTCACTACCGACGAGCCGACGAAAACGCCTTCCAGAGGGCTCCGTCGCCTGAGCCGGTGCCTGGTGCATTCGGAGGGGCGGACGTCGTTGAGTGTGAATCTCGACTATGCGGGTTCGGTGACGTACACGCATCCCAAGGCCGGTCCCGGCAACGTCTGGCGGGTGACGGCCGGCCCCCTGACGGCACGCTCACCGACGCCTCCGGACGCTCCTGCCCCCTACCTCTTCTGGGAGGGATCGCCCCGCGCGGCTACGGGCAGAAGGAAGGTTTCGCCGTTCCGGGAGCGCAGCCACGGCCTTCCTGGAGGACAAGCTCAAGCGCTTGGGGCTCAACGACGAGGGAGGCGGCCGACTTCATCACCTTCAAGGGGCCCGCGGCTGGCGGCGCAGAACGATCTCAACCTGGTGACGTTCGCCACACAGCAGTATTCGGCCGACGCCCGCCACATCTTCGCCGACGGCGCCGGCAATCCGGCGGTTCCCGACGCGTCTCATCCGTCCATATGGTCTATTCAGCTGGACGCCCCGGTCAGCGTCCCCGAGCAGAAGCTCGGGCCCCGCCGAGCGCTGGGGCCTGGTCGCCGGTCGAATGGGAGGATCCGGCGGAGGACCGTGCGGCTGAGGGGAACGGAGCGAGAGCGCAGGAGTCGAGTGCAGGCGGGAGGCCGGAGGTTGAGACGCGGGCGAGCGGAGGCGTGGGCGAGCTGGCAACAGGTGCGCGCGTGTGAGAGGCGGAAGGTGGATGTGAGATGACGATGGTCGGATGACGGACGAGGCTGAGGCTGTGATATGGGCGTGAGGCGGAGGTGCGTGGGCACTGATCGGTGCCCCACCGCTGCGTCGTCGGTCCAGCGGGACCCGCCCTCCAGGTTGCGTCCCTGACCCGGCGCGCGGCCTCGACGAGATATGCAGCGCGGCTGCTCGTCGCGCAGGCCCTCGCCTCGCCGCAGTCGGGGGTTGACCCACAGCCGGGAGGCCGGAATCGACTGACCGCCGCCGCCTGGCGAGAGTCCTCGAGCTCTCCGACCGACGGACTCGCGGCGAATGGACGTCCCACCCCCGGCCTGACCCGCGGGTGTAACTGCACGGCCAGCTCGGCAGGATTCCATGCGCGAGCGCGCGCCGCCTCGATCGAAGGTCACGTCGGCGTCCAACGCGTCGATCGCGTCGATGATCTGGGCTGAACTCCGAGTAGCACAGGTGCGTGGATTCGCGTCGCGTCGTCGGCGCCCGACGGCCAGCCGGAAGGAGCCGACCGCCCGGAGAGGTATCTCCGTGCTCGGCCCGTCCAGGGACGCTCGCGCAGGGCGGGTCTGTCCACCTGGACGATCGGCGTGCCCTGCGCCTGCAGGTCGGCGACCCTCGTCCGCAGGGCCAGGGCCACCTGGTCGGCCACCTGGTCGATCGGCACGTCGTCGCGCACGAAGGACCACGCGAGGATCGTCACGGGGCCGGTGAGCATCCCTTTGACGGGCCTGTCCGTCAGCGACTGGGCGTAGGCCGTCCACTCCGTCGTTAGGGGAGCCGGCCGACACGTCGCCCCACAGGATCGAGGGACGGGTGCACCGGGTGCCGACGACTGACCCACCCGTGGCGCGTCACCGCGAAGCCGTCGAGCCGCCCCGGCAAAATACTGGACCATGTCGTTTCGCTCGGGCTCGCCGTGGACGAGCACGTCGACGCCCAGATCCTCTTGCAGGCGGACGACCTCCCCGATCTCGGCGCGGATCGCCTTCCTGTACCCGGCCTCGTCGATGTCGCCGCGGTGAAGGCCGCGCGCGGCGGCGGATGGACGGTCTGAGGGAAGGGAGCCGATCGTCGTCGTCGGCAGGAGGGAGGGCCAGGCGGCGCGCTGCCGTTCCTCCCGCACGGCGTAGCGGACCGGCGCCCAGGATCTGTCGACTGAGGCGGCGCTTCGCGAACGTCGCCAGGCACGACGCCCTGCGCTGCGGGAGCAAGCGAGGCCAGGACCTCCCGCCAGCGCTGGACCTCCGCCGATGGAGCCCTCACCCCTGTCCAGGCCCTGAGGCCCGGTGACGACCTCCTGACCTTCTGGTCGGCGAGGCCAGCCACTCGTGGAGGCTGGTGGTCGAGTTCGGGGTCGTCCCAGGTCTCCACCGAGGCGTCGTAGACGTGCAGGAGGGACGTCGTCGGCGACGCCACCCCGCCGCCCCAGGTCGGCGAGGGCCCGGAGCGAGGCCGCGGCCGCCTCCAGATCCGCGATCCAGACGTTGCGTCCGTCGACGACCCGCCCACTCAGGGTCACGTCGGAGAAGTCGACCCCGGCCCCCACGCTCGGGGTCGGCGAAGCCGGCGAGCTGGTCGGCGGGGCGTGATGGCCCTGACGCCCGTCTGGGTCAGGGAGGGGATGGCCTGCCGGGCGTCCCCGTAGGGCGTCGTGACGAGCAGTCGGGGGCGGCCGTCCACGGCTGCTGAGCTGCCGCCACGCGGAATGCGGCCTCGACGAGGTCGCTGCGGTCGGCGGGCGAGATTGTCGGAGGTGAGGCGGGCTTCGCTCAGTCTGACCCAGGTGGCCTCGCCGCGCCGAGTCCGGCGAGGAGGTCGGCGTAGGCGTCGACCACGTCCTCCCGGAGCCGGTCGAGGGGCGTGGTTTTGGGGCCCCTTCGGCGGCCTTTGGCCAGGGGCGAGCCACGTCACCGGGCCGACGAGGACCGGTCGACGTTCACGCCCGCCTCCCTGGCCTCCTCGTAGCGGTCGAGCACCGCGCGGTCCGTCAGGGCGATGGCGTGTCCGGCCGATTTCCGGCACCAGGTAGTGGTAGTTCGTGTCGAACCACTTCGTCATTCCAAGCGGGCGCTGTCTGTCGTCGCCCCGGGCGAGCGAAAGTACAGATCGTAACCCGTGCGGCCCGCGAAGCGCGGAGGACGGCCCCCAGGAGCACTGTTACGTCGAGAACCTGGTCGTAGAGTGAGAACGACTCGATGGAGGCGTCCTCGGTCAGCCTGAGCTCGGCCAGGCGCGCGTAGGAGGCCAACCGGAGGTTCCGTTTCGACGGTCCTCAGCTGGTCGGCGGAGTCTTCCCGCCCAGCACGATTCGACGGCGCGTTGAGTTCCCGTGAGGGGCCGATTCCTGAGTTGAGGATCGCAGCCGAGGGAAGTGTCGATGTCATGTGGATTCTCCAGGGTGTCGGCTGTGTCGGTGAAGGGCCCGCGCCCACCGGAGCCGGCCTGCAGGTCGGGCAGTCACGCCGCGGGGTCGAACAGATCCGATAGCGCGAGCAGGCCCAGGGACGGCCTGGCCTTGTTGTAGGTGTACAGGTGCAGTCCCGGGGCCCCCGAGTCGAGCACGGCCCGGGCGACCCGCGCAGTCGCCAGGATTCCGGCCTGCACGGCCGCCTCGGCGCCTTCGGCGTCGCGCAGCGTCTGCGAGAGAGCCTGGGGAGGATCGATGCCCGTCAACTCCGCCGTGCGCGAGAGCCGTCCGATGTCGGTGGGGACGAGCAGCCCGGCTAGGATCGGAATGGTCACGCCCGCCCGTTTGGCGTCGTCGACGAAGGAGATGTAGACCTCGGGGTCCCAGAACAGCTGGGTGATGGCGAAATTCGCGCCTGCGGCCTGCTTGAGCAGCAGGCGTTCGACCTCTTGGGCGGGACTGGTCCCAGCTGCCGGATTACCGGAGGGAAAGCGGCCACTGCGATCGTCGGGGGTTGACTGCGGCCCTCGCCGCCGAGGCGTGGCGGCGCATCGCCTGGTTTCCACGCCGCGCATGAGCGCCACGGGGTTCCGTGGCGGAGGACAGCCGCCGGGGAGGGACCAGTCGGGTCGTCGATCGGGGGTCCCGCGAAGCGCGAGGAACGTCCGCACGTCGGCGTCGAGTAGTCCTCGATGACGGCTTCCACCGTGCTGACCGACGTGTTGACGCGAGTCAGGTGGGCGATGGGGCTGACGGTGTCGCGAGACGGCCGCGTGACGATGTCGCGCGCGCTGAAGCGGTCTCCCGCCGCTCCGTACGTGACGGAGATGAAGTCGGGACGGGCGGGACGCGGTTCGTCGATCGTCCGCCAGAATCCGCCACCTCTCAGGGCGCCGTGGAGGCATGACTTCGAAGAGACGGTCTGGGTTCGCCGGGCGGGAGGGAGTCGGCGCTTCGCGGAGGCTGCGAGTCCGCGGAGGGAGGAGATCCGAGTTGAGACGAAAAGGGCACCATTGCGAGTCCTAGAGTGAGGGCTGCGGATCGCGCAGCGTCAATGACCTGGGGAGCTCATCTGAGGCATTCGCGCGCGTGCGCCCTCACGCTTTGGACGGATTCATTGCGCGCTTGATCGTCGCGGCTCCAGTATGCGACGGCCCGGCGATGGACGGACTCGCCCGGATAGTGAGATGGGCGCCGGGCGGAAAGACGCCGGGGCGGCCGGATGCCGCGGCGTGAGATCGATCGCGATCAGAGGCCGGACGTCAGCAGCCTCTGGAGGGTCGGCGAGATCGAATCGCCGCCGCTGCGCTTGCAGGGGCTGGACGGCGTCTCTGTGGAAGTACCACCAGAAGTATCCGCGTGCTGGCGTCCGCCGACCTTCTGCGCCAGATCCGAGTGCATGCCGTAGTAGCAGTTGGCGATCCTCTCCTTCTCCGACTTGTTCGGCGTGTCGCTCAAACCGTCGCTCGTGTCCTGGGCGCCGACCTCGCCGATGCCGAGCTGAGCTTTGGGGAAGATCTCGCCGAGTTTGCTGCGGTCTGGGACAGGTCGTTCGAACTGGGGCGCTGGTGGGGGTCGTATGCGGTCTCGTAGACCGAGAGGAAGAGGTAGTCGACGTTCTTGAGCTTGGCGGGCATGGCCTGGGCGTAGGGGAGGGTCGCCTCCCACGAGTTCTGGTAGCAGTCCGAGCCCGACCAGTAGTTGAGGGTGATCGCCGTGCGCCCGCCCTTCGAGCTGATCGCATCGTAGGCGGCCTGCGCCTGGCGCTGATCTCCGGGGAGGAGCCGGCCCAGTCGCCGTTCAATTCGTTGCCGACCTCCCACAGGTCCACTTTGTCCCCGAACTTCGCCATGGCCTGCGCAGCGCGACTGCGGACGTCGGCGACGCTCTTCTGCGCCATCTCCTGGGAGTCGACGACCTGGACCATGACGTAGGCGTGGGGATGCAGGGCCTCGACGGCCTTGCCGTAGTTGTCGAGGCTCTCGTCCGAGTCCATGACGACTCGGACGGTGAGCTCTGCTGAGCTGGATTTGATGAGGTTGAGGACTGGCTGAGGTTCTCGATCGAGTCGAGGGTGATCCCCGAAGCGGTTTCGGCAGGTCGGGCGACGAGTTGGCCATCGCGCCTCCCTTCTTCTCGTTGGGGCGAGTGGCGACGAGGGTGGTGGGTGAGCCTCATCGTCGCGGCCGAAGCCGATTTCGACCTCGAGGCCCTGAAGCTGTGGACTTAGACGATTCGACGCCCTGCCGGCCCTCTCGGGCCGCACTCTTGGAGGGGCTGACCTATGACCCCAGAAAACGAAAGCACGCTATAGCGGCTCATGAAGGACATAAAAGCATGCGATTAGTGGGATTATCTTTCCTTGCCGTCCATACTCGACACTATTCCATGCACTCCGATGTCGTGTCGATCGATGGCATCGTTTTACAGAACCTACGCCCTATGCGAAATCGGTTGCCCCGTGGGGGAGAACGATGTTATGGAAGCAGCCGTGCTATGCAGTGGAGCGGTCAGAGGAGGCGCGTCGGGACGCGGAAAAAGGGGGCCCGAAGGCCCCCTCGTCGGTTAAGCCGCAAGCTCGGTGGCGTCAGCGCGTCCCAGGCTTCTGGCGGCTGTGCAAACGTCGCCCGCTCGGCGCGCGAGGCCGAAGCGGATCCATCGAGCGAAGCGAACTCGACGCGAGCTGATTCGAGCTCGGCGGCAGCGCGGCTGAGGAGCCGCGCGTCCTTCTCCTCATTCATGTCTTCTCCTCGTGACTACAGAGCCGTGCTCCTTTTCTTCTCTACACATCGGACCGCCGCCCGGGTGGCGCGGGACCCTTCCACGTTCGCCGACGGGGTCTTTCGCGGGTTCGGCTGCATATGCCAATACGAAAAAGTATGCTAGGAAGCTGCAGTACGCCCGATCGCACTTCGATTCAAGAGGAACTCGAGAATTCAGGTGTGGTTCCCGTCATGTTCGCGGATCGCGCCGGCGCGCCGGGAGCCGACCGAGGGCGCAGGCGCCGTTGAGCGCAAAGCGAACGCTCGGGGGACGGCCGGATCGGACGCGGGCGAGGCGGGTAGTAGTATTGCCGGGTCGAATCACCCGGAGCCCCTCGCAGGGAATTCCGGACACTTTCGCAGGAGACTAGGCATGGCGGGCGGGCCATGCGCGTGATGGAGCACATGCACACTCATCAGGGTTTCTGGGCAGGCGCGAGAGTACGGCCTGGGCGCGACGCCCTGGCCTTCATCGTGCTTCAGGTCTACCTTGACCTCAAGCTTCCCGACTACATGCAGACCATAACGACCCTCATCGTGACCCCGGGCACTGCGATGGGCAGGGTCCTCGGCGAGGGCGCCCTCATGCTCGGATGCGCTCTGGGCTCCATGCTGGCCACGGTGGTCACCGAGTACTGCATGGCGGTCATCGGAACGTCCATGGCGCAGCGGATGCGCGCGGGCGTCTTCGACGCCACCCTCGATTTCTCAATGGCGGAAGTCGGCGAGTTCTCCACGCCGAGCCTCATCACCCGCTCGACCAACGACGTCACTCAGATCCAGATGTTCGTCGTCATGGCCGTCCAACTGCTCGTCAGGTCACCGATCGTCGCCGTGTGGGCGATCCTCAAGATCTCGGACGCCAATATGACCTGGACCCTCGCGACGGGAGCGGCCGTCGCCGTCCTCTTGACCGTCCTCGGCGTGATCGCCGTCCTCGCCACGCCGAGGATGAGTGCGGATGCAGCGCATCACCGACGACCTCAACCGCGTCACCCGCGAGCATCTGTCGGGCCTGCGCGTCATCCGCCCTACAGTTCCCAGGGATTCCACGGGCGGCGGTTCGAAGCCGCCAACGCCGAGCTGACGGGCGCGAACACGTTCGTCAACAACGCCTTCGCCTTCCTCATGCCCTCCCTGACGGCGATCATGTCCGGCCTGTCCCTGGCGATCTACGTTCTGGGCGACGTCATGATCGACGCTGCCACCGGGCCGAGCGCTGACGCTCTTCTCGCAGATGATCGTCTTCTCCGCGTACGCCCCTGCAGATCGTCGGCGCGTTCATGATGCTGGCCTTCGTCTTCATCTTCATGCCCAGGGCGCGCGCATGGCCTGGCGGCGCATCCGGAGGTCCTGTCGACCGAGCCCGGCATCGCCGACGGCGCCGCCAGTGAGGGCGCCCAGGGCGTCGGGCGAAGTCGAGTTCCGGAATGTCTCCTTCCGGTATCCCGACGCCGAGGACGACGCCCTGAAGGACGTCTCTTCACCGCCCGTCCGGGCCAGACCGTAGCCATCATCGGTCTCGACGGGCTCAGGCAGTCCTCGATCGTCAACCTCGTCCGCGCTTCTACGACGTGCGCGAAGGCCAGGTCCTCGTCGACGGACGGGACGCGCGCGAATGGAGCAGAGAGGCGCTGTGCGACCGGATCTCCTTCGTCCCCCAGAGGGCTCACCCCCTTCTCGGGGACGATCGCCTCGATATCGACTTCGGCCGCGGCGCGCTGGGAGGTGACCCCGGGACGTCGTTGAGGCGGCGGAGGCCGCCAGCGCCGTCGAGTTCATCGCCGCCAGGGAGGGCCGCTACGCCCTCGGCGGTCGCGCAGGGGATCGATTTCTCCGGGGGCAGAAGCAGAGGCTGGCCATAGCGCGGGCGGTGGCGCGCGGCGGGGCGTCATGATCTTCGACGATTCGCTTCTCGCGCCCGGACTACAAGACCGATCGGGACGTCCGCGCGCCCTGCGCCGGACGGCCGCCGACGCGACGATCATCATCGTCGCCCAGAGGATCGGGACCGTGCGCGGGGGCCGACCGCATCTCGTGGTCGACCGGGGAGGATCGTCGGGCGGGAACCCATTCCGAGCTCCTCGAGACGTGTTCCGCGTACAGGGAGATCGCCCTGTCGCAGTTGAGCGAAGAGGAGCTGGCATGAGCGGGCAGGAGGGCGTCCGCGCCCGGGAGGCCGCGGGGGAGCTCGGCGGGGACGGCGAGCGCGCAGGACGCGCGGCGCCGGGATCTGGAATCCGTCGAGCGCGGACTGAGCTGCCGCGGTCTCCAGCCGCGAGGAGGGCTCGCCTCCGCCGGCAACGTCCACCGCGGCCGCAACGGCCCGGGCGGCGGCGGGGCGCTGTCAACCGCCGGACGGTCGGCGCGATGGTGCCGACCGTCCGCAGGCTCCTGGCCTTCGCCCGGCCGGTGCGCTCCCTCATCCTCCTGGCCGTTCTCCTCGCCGCAGCGGGTTCCGTGATGACGGTCATCGCCCCCGCTTCCTGTCGGACATCACCGACGAGATCCAGGCGGGCCTCCGGCTCCGTCGACATGGCGAAGTGCGCCGGCTGATGGCCGTCTCCATCGCGATCCTCCTCGGCTCGCTGGCCTTAAGCGCCCTGGAGGGCGTGATCATGGTGCGGCGACGCAGCGCACGGCCCAGGGGATGCGCTCGCAGATCGACCGGAAGATCGACAGGATGCCGCTGGCCTACTTCGACCGGCAGCTGGCGACACGCTCGCGCGTGTCCAACGACGTCGACACGCTCTCGCAGACGCTCAACAACTCGGTGGCCTCGATCATCACCGGGCTCGATGACGATCGTCGGATCGGCGTCGCGATGTTTGCGACCGAGTGGCGCATGGCGCTGGCGGGCATAGGCGCGGCGCTCGTCGGCGTCGTCCTCTCCGGCGCGCTCATGGGCGGGAGCCAGAGGGTTCTTCGTCGCCCAGCAGCGTCAGCTCGGCGCGCTCAACGGCCACATCGAGGAGTCCTTCTCCGGCCACGCCGTCATCCGCGCCTTCAACGCCGAGTCGTCCGCGCGCGAGAGTTCCACGAGCGCAACGACGCCCTCTTCGCCAGCGCCTGGAAGGCGCAGTTCCTGTCGGGAGCCTCATGGCCGTTCATGGTCTTCATCGGCAACTCTCGGCTACGTGGTCGTCTGCGTGGTCGGCGCGGTCCTCGTGCTCGACGGCGCCGTCTCGGTGGGGTGTCATCGTGGCCTTATGGTCTACATCCGCATCTTCACCAACCCCTCGGGCAGATGGCCGAGGCCGCCACGTAGTTCCAGAGCCGCCGCGGCGCCGGGCACAGGGTCTTCGAACTGCTCGACGAGGAGGAGATGGACGACGAGTCGGCCAAGGCGGCCGGCGTGCCGGACGTCGCGGGCGAAAGTGGAGTTCGACCACGTGCGATTCGGCTACGAGGACGGGCGAGGAGGTCATCCACGACTTTCTCCGCCACGGTCCGTCCGGGGCAGAAGGTCGCCATCGTCGGGCCCGACGGGGGCCGGAAAGACGACGATGGTCAACCTCCTCGCGCTTCTACGAGCTCTGGGGAGGCCAGATCCGCATCGACGGCGTCCCGACGACCGACCTCCGCCGCGAGGACCTCGACTCGCTGTTCTCGATGGTGCTCCAGGACACCTGGCTCTTCGAGGGGAGCCTGCGCGAGAACCTCGTCTACCAGAAGGAGGGCGTGACCCCCGAGCGCCTCGCCGAGGTCGTCGACACGTCGGCCTGACGGAGCTCGCTCGCAGCTGCCGAAGGATACGACACGGTCCTCTCCGAGCAGACGGCGCTCTCCGCCGGGCAGAGGCAGCTCGTGACGATCGCCCGCGCGATGATCGCTGACAACCCCTGCTCATCCTCGACGAGGCCACGTCCTCGATCGACACCCGCACCGAGCAGCTCATCCAGGACGCACTGGACGCGCTCACGCGGGGCCGGACGTCCTTCGTCATCGCCCACCGGCTCTCGACGATCCGCAACGCCGACGTCATCTTCGTCATGCGCGACGGCGACATCGTCGAGACCGGGCAGCCACGAGGAGCTCCTCGCCCAGGGGCGGCTTCTACGCCGAGCTCTACAACTCGCGGTTCGACCAGGCGACCTGAGCGCCCGGACGGCGGTTCGCCGGCCGGTCTACCCCGGGCGAGGAGCCCGCGGGGTTTTCCGGTTCGCCCGCAGCGCCGCCGAGACGTTGACGGCCGCCGCTGCGGCGAACCGCCTGCGACGACGGCCGCGAGCGGGGGCCAGACCAGGAGCCCTCAGCGGGCGGTCCCGTGGCCGACGGGGCGCGGGCCGTCATCGTCGAGACGAGGAGGGTGAAGCCCGTCGAGGCAGGAACACGGTGGCGGAGGTGAGCGGCGCCTCTCCCACCGCGGCGCCCAGCACGGTCCTCCCGGCTCGCCCCGGCCACGCGCAGCGAGGGCAGAAGTCCGCGATCCGCTGGCGGCGCGACAGCAGCATCTGGCACGCTGTCTGACGAGCCCGATCGCCACCGGCGGAGCTGGGGTGATCACCGTCGACTGCAGGTGCTGAGCCGCCCGGCCTGACCGCTGGCGTCGATCGCTCGCTGCCACGCGCCGATCATCCTGGTGAACAGGCCGGCCACACCCGCACCCGCGAAGAAGGGGAGGGCGGCGCGTCGTGCGCTTCGGATACGCCGAGCTCTGGCGGCAGGCCGCGAACCACGCGGACTGGCTGTCGCGGGCACGGCACGGCCGAGGAGAGCGTTGAGCGGAAGACCCAGGGGGCCTGGGCGCTCGCGCGCCGACGGCCGGACCCTGACCCCAGGATGGCGTTGAAGGCGAGTCGATCGCGCGCTCCGGCTCTCGCGGCGAACGCGGAGGAGCCCGTGGAGACCGCGCCCGCGGCCAGCGCGAGCGCCAGCGCTGCGCGCGTCCTGCGATGGCCGCCTGGCTCCGGAACGGCCTCGCGCAGGTCGGCCCGGGGAGCACGCGCGAGGCAGCGACGGCGGGACGCACGGTCCAAGTGGGCGCCCGTGAAAAGACGGCGCCCTGGTCGCGCCCATGGCCTGCGGGTCGACCGGACGTCGATCCTGCTGAGCCCGGCCGCCTCGAGGATCATGCCGACCGTCGCAGGCAGCGGGGATCGAGGCCGCGGTACTCTAGGCGCCCGCCGCCAGAGCGGGAGGCGAGCATCCTGATCACCACGCCCCCGCTCTGGCGCGGGCTCGCCCCCGCCAGGCGCCACTGGACGATGCGTCCCGCCATGTTCCCGACGGTGCCGGCACCCAGGCCGCCCAGGACCACGATCGCCGGGACGACGGTGAGGGGCATGACCGCGAGGCGAACACGACGTCGTCGGCCACGGCGTAGTCGGGGTGCGCGGCGCGTGAGGCCTCGCCCCTGCGATCCGATCGCGCTGAGGAGGAACGTCATGCAGGATGGAGGAAGACGGCCGGTCGCGACGACGATTCCCCGGGCCGAGCATGACCACGGATCGCTTCTCAGCTCGCGACGGCTCAGGAGAGGAGGCTGCGCATTCTACGCATTCCGGCCGGCACTCCTCGGCGGCGGCCAGAACGTCGCCGGAGCCGGACCGGTGAGCCGCCGCCTGATGAGTGCCGTCCTGCATCATTGCGCACGACGTCGGCCATGCAGGCCGCCGCGATGTCGTGCGTGACCGACGACCACGCTCCGATCCACTTGCGCATCCGCGGAGGACTTGAGCACGGCCCGGGAGGAACGGGAGTCCAGGGCGCCGGTCGGTTCGTCGGCGAAGACGACCCGCCGCTGATAGAGGACCCGGGCGGGGGCGACGCGCAGCGCCGGCCGGCGGAGAGCTTTGGCGGGCAGCGCGCCGGCGCGCCTGCGGACGCCGAGTCCGGCCAGGGATGCCGCCCGCGATGCGCCGACGCGCCTGCGAGCCTCGTCCGGCAGCACGTTCTCCTCGGCCGTCAGCGACTGACGAGGTTGGAGCTCTGGAAGACGAGCCGATCCTCGTGCGGTAGAGCTGGCCAGCTTTGGAGGACGGCATCGAGGCCATGTCCGCGCCGAAGCCCTGAGGTCTGTTGCCGTCGGCCTGTCGAGGCCCGACAGGCAGTACAGAGGCTGGTCTTCCCGCATCCCGAGGGCCTGACGACGGCCAGCATCGTGCCCCGTGGAATCGCTCGTCACGTCGATGCCGCCCAGCACTTCGACCCAGTCGCTCGTCCGCGGCGATCCGAAGGATCTGGTCAGCCCCTTCCGCCGCGATGAGCGGCTGATGCGATGAGTGTCATCGCCAGTCTCCTGGTCGCCGACGCGGTGCGCATCCGGGTTCGCCCTCGCGGATCTGAGGATAACCCTCGTCTCCGGGCGCCTGTGAGACGCGAGGCGGCGCCGCCTGGGATGATGGATTCGTGGAAGAGGAACGCGTCGGGCTCTTCGCGCCCGCTGCGCGAACTGCCGAGCCTCTTCTGGCCAGCGCCCGCCGTGGCTCGCCGTCCTCTACCTTGTCACGAGTCTGTTCGGCGGCGGCGTCCTTCGCGTGCCCCTCATCGCCTTCCTGATCCCGCTGCGGGGCGCGTCCTCGGCTGGGCCGAGGAGTGAGGCGCGTGCCCCTGCCGGAGGGCCGCGACGAGCGCCGCCGGGCTGGCGCGACGCGAAGCGGTGGATGGCGCGTGTCACCTGGAGGCAGACCGCCTCGTCCTCGTGAACGCCTCGGCGGGTTTCCTCGTGTTCTTCCTGATCACGCGGCGTTGACCGCATTCGTCTGCTCCTTCGCTGGCCGCCGGCCTGGGCGCGTGCGGATCGGCGGCGGAGGATCGTCCTGGCCGGACCGCATCCGGCGTGGGCGACGATCGTGGCATTCCTTCTGGCTGCCGCCTGCAGCGTCCTCTCGTCTGCGCGCTCGTCGCCTGCGCCCTGGCCCAGGCGTGGGTCTCCGGGTCTCTTCCGGGCCGACACCGAGGCCATGGAACGGCAGATCACCCCTGCCGTCCCAGCGAACCTCGGGCTGGCCGAGGGCCTTCGAGGCCGAACGCCAGCGGGTCCGAACGCGAATTAGCGCGACGCCCAGGCGGCACCTGGCCCGGCGCGGTCAGCTGAGCTCGGCCTGGCCCAGGCCGGCCTGGCGCCGATCGGCCGCCGACGAGCATCCGGAGGCCGCGCGCACGGCGAAGGTGGGCGGCCTCGGCCGCCGTGCAGTCGCGCTGCTGGCCGGGCCCGCCGCACGCTCCTGAGAGGACCGGGCGCCGACATCTCGGAGATGGCGGAGGCGCGCCGATCTCCGTGAGCGTGCGCCACGACGCCCCGGCCGCTGATCCCGCCGCCGAGGCGAGCCTCACTAAATCGTCAGCTGTGCGAGTTCCCGGCGAACGCGTACCGGCGCGCGCCGCCTCCCCGGCGAGTGTCAGCTTCGACTACGCCGGAGCCTCCTCTCCGTCGACATGAGCGACGACGGCGTGGCGGCGCGACTTCGGACGCGGCGGGACCGATCGTGGGGATGGCGAGACCGCATCAGGCTCATGGGCGGGCAGATGAGCCTGGACAGCCAGCCGCCCGGCCGGAGAGGGGAGGGCGCCCGTGCATCGCCGTGGCCGGACGTCGTCCTCGCGGGCGGGGATCATCGCCGTGCTGGCCGGCGGCGGCCACGAGTGGTCTGGCAGACCGGGACGGCCTCGGGCGTCCTGTCGAGTTCCGCCAGGCCAGGCCGGCGTCCTCGTCACGGACGTGAGGATGCCGCCGGGCACTCCGACGACGGCCTGCGCGCCGCGCTCGGCGTTAACGCGAGGAGTTCGGACGCCGCTCGCCATGCTCTGCCCCGAGTACGTCGGCAGCGATGCGCGCGCCGGCTGCTCATGGCGCCCACGGCTTAACTCGGCGGAACCGGCTATCTCCTCAGGAGCGTCAGGCCGGATCTCGCAGTTCTCTCCGCCGTCGAGAGGTCGGGGCCGGGGTGAGCATCGACCCCGGGTGGTCACCAGAGCTCTTCGCTCGCGCAACCTCGCCCCTGGACAAGCTGAAGCCCCGGCACCGCGATCCTCCAGGCTCGCCCAGGGGAAGACCAACGCCCAGATCGCCCGGGGCTCTACGTGTCGCGACCCTCGGGCAACTCGTCTCTCGCAGGTGCTTCGTCTCCTCCTGGGCTCTCGTGGGTGCTTAACAAGGCAGAGTGCTGGCCGTCCTCGAATACCTCAAGGAGTCCAGTCGCTGACCGGCCGCAGAGCCTGCGTCACAGGCGGCTCTCGATTCCGGTGGCGGGCGCACCGACGCGCTCGTAGGCGCCGATGCGGTATCGCAGGCCCGACGGAGACACCAGCCGGCGGGCGGACGGGCGACGCGCACCGCCACCGGTCGTCGATCGCGGGGGCGAAGGCATTGGCGTGCGCGACCTGGACGTCCACCTCACCAAGCTGACGACGAGGACCCCGGCCGGGGCGCCAGCCACCTCGTAGACGCCGGCGCCTCCGATGATCCGCCTCGCCGTCGCCCGCGCATGCCGGCCTCCTCGACAGGGATGCGTCTCGGCTCCAGCGCCCGTCGCCGGGCGGCTCCTGACTTGATGTTCCGGCGCCCCGGCGGGGCGCATCGGGAAGCGGGCTGGAAGCGACTGCCAGTTCCGGCGTCCCATGATGACAGGTCAGCCGGTCACCCGCCTGAAGTGTGAGAGGTCCTCAGGAAGGTCAGGGAAGGCGCCGTCACTACGATGGCCCGAGCGTGCCCTGAGCCATATCATCCCTGACGCCGAGCGCCGACAGACGCGCGGCGTCACACCGCCACCGGGGCCTGGATCGCGGTGGTGCTTCGGTACCCCTCGGGCGTCGATGTCCTCCATGGAGTACTCGAAGAGGAGGACGCTATCAGCGAAGCCTCAGGAAGAGATAGGGCTCGCCCGGGCGAGCTGCTCACGGACCCTGGTCACGTGGTTCACGTGGTGGCAGTCTCCGCCGGTCGGACGAACTCGCCTGGACGCGGGTCCGTCTGCTGGGCGAGCATGTGCGTCAGCAGCGCGTGGAGGCGATGTTGAAGAGACCCCAGGAAGAGGTCGGCGCTGCGCTGGTAGAGCTGACATGACGGCTTCCCGTCCGCCACGTAGAACTGGAAGGCGCGTGGCAGGGTAACGCCATGTGGCGTCGATCGGCTGGATTCAGGCGGAGACGACGATCCGCCTGGAATCCGGACCTAGCCTTCCTTGCAGTTGGCGCAACACCGCGGCGTCTGGTCGATGTGGCCTCCGTCGGGCCTGGGCCAGCTGCCATTGGCGCCATGGGAGCCGGGCCGAGATCGCGAGCCGTCCGCCCACTCGTCCCAGATGCGATGCCGCGCTCCTGGAGCCACCGCACATTGGGTATCCCACCCGAGAGGAACCCAGAAGCTCGCCTTTGACGGGCTTCATCGCGACGGGCTTCGTGGTGATCCTCGAGCCTTCAGCCAAGTCAGCGGATCGGCGGCCGAACGCCGAGATCGTCCCCGTCGGTGGTCGGCCTTCTGCGTCCCGTGCTCCAGGACGTCGGCGAGCAGTCTCTGTGGGCGGTTGATCATGCGGTCATTCGCCGCGACGACGGCGTTGACGAGGAAGCGTCCTTGGCCAGGGGCGGTCGACCCTGCCCGCGCCTTCTTCTCGACCGTGCCGCCGATGACGGAGATCTTCATTGAGTCCGCCTCAGCGTGGCGGTGGTCGTCTCGCCGGCGGCACCTCGAGCGTCAGGCGCGCGGAGACGTCGACGGGCACGCCGTGAGGGATCGACCGTGTGGGACGGTCTCGCCCGCCGCCTTCCGTGGTGATCGTCGCCTTGGCTCCGTTGCGCGAACCCTGGCCTTCGAGGGAGCCTGTCTGCGGGACGGTCACCGTCGTGACCGCCGTCGAGCCGTCGACCTCGTGCGTGTAGTCGTCGACCTTGGCCAGAGCCGCGGCGGCCAGCTCCAGGGAGAGGAGGGGCGGCGATGACCTGAGCAGGTGGGGAGTTGCGTCGAGCAATGGGGTGCTAGTGATTTCGTGCCCCCTATTGTGCACGATCGGCCCCGGGCGCGCATCATATACCGCCCGCTGTGCGCCAGCCCCGCGCGTGCGGCGGAGGACGGCGCAGGTTATTAATCCTGGCCTGTGCCCTCCTGACCCGAACATCACTCAGCCGGGCCTCCGTGCTCAGCGCGCCGGACAAAGAATATTCACCAGCTCGTGGGCGGCAGACGAAGTCTCGGACGTCCTTCTCCGACCTCCTCCTGGCGGTGCCCAACGACGACGGCCGGGTCGCCTTCGCCGCCCATTGCCGCCCGCCACATACCACGCTCTTCGACGAGGACGTCGTCGGCTGCGAATCCACCCCCGACTTCCGAAGGCCGCCAGACCACCCTGACCGACGGCGTCGAGCGCACGGTCGGCAGTCAGCCTTCAGCCTCGTCCTCAACCCGGTCGCCGGGGCAGGCAATCATCGCCGTCATCTCATAGGCGCCAAAGGCGCAACGTCGTCCCTCACCGGGTCAGTCGGACTACTCGAATCTCCCGGGCGCTCGTCACATGATGGCACCGGGGTTCCCCTTCGACGGTCGTCGACCAGCTGCAAATACAGGACTCCCGCCTGACCAGCGGCTTCGTGCAGATCGACCCGACGGCGTCGTCCTGTACGCGATCCGAACGCGATCTCCAACTACCACCACTGGGCATCCCGGAAGGCTCGGGCAAGGTCTGGCCGAGGAGATCACCGGACGGTCGAAGACTTCTCCGTGGTGGACGAAACCCTGCCGGTCGTCGTCATGGCCAAGGCGCCGTGGCTGACAGACTGGAGTCCCACGGTGATCCAGCTCTAAGGCGTGCGTTGCGGGATCGGGGAGGCATCTGGGAGGGTCGTCATGTGCCGGGACGTCACGGGCTGCGCAGAGCGCGAACAGGAGCTCACGTCAGCAAGGACGCGACGATCCGCGAAGTCAACCACCGGGTCAAGAGTGGCCTCAGACGGTCTCGGCCTACTGAGGGATGCGGTCAGGCGCGCCGCCAACGACAGGACGCGCGCCCCTGGGGCAGAGGCGCGTGGCGACGATCGCACTGGTCACCAGACCCTCTCGGGACGATCGACGAACACGTCCGACTTCGAGGTCTTCGGCCCGCTGCTCGGCGGTAGCGCGAGATCGCGACGGGGGGTGACGGTCACGTCCCACCTGTCCGGCGACTTCAGGCGAGATAGGCGCGAACAAATCGACCTCTCTGGCCATAGTGCTCCAACGAGCTCGTGTCAACGCGATCGAGCACGGGCTGGCGGCAGAGGCATCGGTGACGGCCAGTCGGGACGGAGACTTGCTCAGCGTGGACATCGAGGACGACGGCCGGGGCCTGGGAGCCAGGGACCCGGGAGGGCTAGGCACGAAGATCATGCGGACAGTCAGCGAACTACGAGGCTCATCCGCTGAACGGACGGGACCGGGGCGGCACCCGAGTCGCCTCACCGTCGATGTGGGGGACTAGACGCGTGGCCCGGCATCCTCTTCAGAGCCCGCCTGCGATCCCGCGCCGGCTCACGCCATGCTCGAACGGCGTGCGCGCGCCGTCCTCCGCTTGAGCGACGGCGTTCCTCTTCGGACAGACCACCCCATACGCCCGCGTCTACCAGCGTTGTCGAGCGCCATTTAAGGCAGATGTCGGACACCTCACCTTGATTTACCAGACGCGTTTGGCCTGCTCGACCTGTGCGAGCGCGGGACCGGAGTTTCCCGATGAGGAAGAGTTCCGGGTCCTCGGTCAGGCAGGCCGCCCTGTGACCTCCAATCCGCAGTGTTTCTCAGCATGCGTACGCGTCGGTTGCGTGATACGTGCGGTATTAAAGGTTCGCAGGTTTGGCGCCCCGTAGACCCCCCAGCATGATTTTCATGGCGTGCGTCACGGTCTCAGGAAGTTACCGTCGAAAGGACGTCGAACGTCGCTCCATCCAGGACTTCCCCGCCGGCACCGCGATAATCAATCCGACGGTCACCAGGAACTCAGTCCGATGACGATGGAGATCGGGTTTGGCACGGAAATGAAAATTCAGTGTCCGCGAGAACAGAGCCCTGGTCGTCGGCACGGGAGCCGACCGCGAACGAGCTAGCGCCATCGTCGACCAGGCGGGCGGCCTGCTCGATCGTCGGGGCGTTGCGCAGGCTGTGCCGCGTCTGGCCGAGGACACTCAGGCGGTCTCCCGCCGGCGCTCGACAGGCCAGGGCGATCGGGCTCGTCACGCCCCGCAGCGGCGATGAGCGTCGCCACGACGGGTGGGCGCGAGGCCCGTGACCTGGCGACCGCCGTCCGATAGGCGCGGTGCTGTCTGAGCATCCACGAGGTGACCACGGGCGGGTGTGCGCCGCTGACGGCGGCGTTGACGGTGGCGACGCCGGTCGCGATCTGAGTGCTCGAACCCGCTGAGTCCGCGACCGAAGTACAGGGTGGTCGGCGGGCCGAGTGCTCCGGATACGCCGAGATCCGCCAGCGCCATGGTGAAGCAGCGACCTTCCCGTAACGCACCTCAGGCCGGATGCTGCGGCCGTTGTTGCCCACCGCGGAGGCCGGCCGACTGTGCGCCCGCCGTTCTCCAGGCGGTAGCGCCTCGCACCTTCGCGGGGCTGACGCGCTGGACACGACGGTGCGGGCGACGGAGGGTCGAGAGCCTCGACAGTCGTCGACTCGTATCCGGCCACGCTCGTCTTGACCTTCGTCTCGTGATGGGAGCACCCCCGAAGACGCCGCGGGCGCGGCGACGAGCTACTGCTCAGGGAGATTCCCATGCAGGCCTTCAGGTCAGCCTGGTGAACCGACCCAATGTCATTATGGGGTGGCCCGCGTCGAGGTTGGCCAGGAGGGTCTCGCGGGCGCTGGACGCCCGCCGCGGCCCCGGTCGCCCAGCCATGTCGTGATGAACAGCGCGTGTCGCCGCCCCGGGTGGCAGAGGACCCTTGATGTTCTCCGCCGCAGATTCGGCGTCGACGCCTGTCCTGCGGCGCCAGGCGCAGTTCGCCCTGGCCACGGGCGCGGCCGTCGCCCCGGGAGAACAGGCTGAGCAGGACGGAGCTCGCGAGTGAGCCGAGGTGCCCCCGCCGATGCCCCAGATCCGGCTCGTGCCGAGTCTCGACGGAGACGGACTGCCCGGAGACGACCACGCACCGCCCAGGCCATCACATTGCTCCGGGAGGCCGCCGGCACAGCGGGGAGCTCGTGGGTCGCCACCAGGCTCCCCTCGTCCAACATGACCAGCGGAGCGGGCAATGCGTTGCGGTATCGGGCCAGATCGCGCAGCCGAGCGTGATGAGGACGCCAGTGGCCAGCGCGAGCAGAAGGGAGGTGGAGGGTGATGGGATCTCCCGGAGCTCTTCGGGGCCGCGGACGACCTTCAGGATGAACTCCGCCAGCGCCATCCCGATTCCCAGGCCGAGCGTGGCGGAGACCGTGCCCAGCAGCTGTCGCCGAGCACCATGGCCAGATCTGGCGGACGGGCGCCCAGGCACCGCAGGGTGGCCAGGAGCGCCGGCGCGCGTCAACGCGAGGACTTGGAAGGTGTTCCAGATGACGACGCAGGTCAGCTGACCGCGAACAGCCCGAGCGCAGGCGTGGTCGTCTCCATGATGCTCGCCGAGTCGAGGGAGGCTTGGCGGTCCTGGGCCGCCGACGAGCGACTGGACGACGACGCCGGGCAGCCTGGAGACCTCGGAAACATCCTGGGCGTCGAGGCTCCGGCTGCGGCGGTGACGTACACCTTGTCGACAGCTTCGTTGGGTTCTTGCCTTCGCGCACCAGCCACTGCCTGGACGTGGCGTCGGCGACGTATCCGGTCAGGCTCGTCCCGTGGCGAGGTCGAGCCTGAGCTCCTCGTGGATCGACACCACCATGGGAGGGCGGACTCTGCTCCTCGGGTTGGTCCTTCTTCGGTAGCAGTCCCGACGGTCACCGTGTCGCCGATCGCCAGGCCGGGCGAGGAGGCGAGGGCCTGGGTGACGGCGATCTCGTTGGTCTGCAGGGGCATCTGCCGTCGAGGAGCTTAGCAGAACCCGAAAGGCGGCGGGATCGGGGCGTTGAACGCCCGGAAGTCGACGGCCTTCGCCTCGTAGCGGATCCGGGCCTCGTGGCTCGACTGCCCGTAGGCCTCGCCACGGTGGGCACCGGGCGACTTCCGCCGCCAGGTTGCGGTTCGCTGGGTGCCTTCAGCGTGACGACGGCCGTGGCCTGCCCGTAGCCGCTTCCAGGCTGGCCCAGTCGCGGCGTCGCGCCCGTAGCGCCCAGCTCGAAGACTGACGACCGTGAAGGCCGTGGAGGGACGTCGCCGGGAACGTCGGGATGTGGCGGGGCGGTGCAGCCGGGCCGCCCGGACGAAGAGCTCGATCATTCGATCCACGCGGACGTCGAGCGCAGAGCGGTGAGGATGGACCGGGTGGTCGGATTCAGGACAACGCCCGCCACGCGCCCGTCGGAGAGGGAGGACGGTCTGCTCGCTTGAAGGCCGCCGCGGCGGCTGCCTGTGGCTGGCCACCATCACGACGGTCTGCCCGAACTCCCGAACGCAGATGCGCGGCAGTTCAGGCACCTCGGTGGACGTGGCCGAATCGAGGGAGCCCGTCGGCTCGTCGGCCAGAATGACCTCCGGGCTTCAGCGGCGCCCTGGCGATGACGGCGCGCTGCTGCTGGCCCCGACAACTGTTCGGGGGTCTTGGCCAGGAGGCCGCCCGGGCAACGTCTCGACGATCCGCTCGAACGGGCCCCTCAGGCCGTTGGCGCCCGAGCCTGAGGGCAGGAGGACGTTCTGCCTGACCAGGAGTAGTTCGGCAGCAGATTGAAGGACGGGAAGATGAACGACGTGGTCGCGGCGCATGCGGGTGAGCGCGTCGTCGCCGGCGTGAGCTGGCGAGGTCGAGATCGCCGATGACCACGGTGCCCGACGTCGCCCTCTCGGGCCCGGCGACGACGTGCATGAACGTCGACTTGCGGGCCGGGCCCATGATCGGTGGGCGCCCCGAGGGGCAGGGAGGGGTCACGTCGTCGAGCGCACCGCCAGATCCCGGCGCCGTACACCTTGGTCAGGTGGGAGGTCCTCAGGGGCGTCTCACGAGACGTCGCCCGGACGGACGAGCCGCTTCGTAGGCGAGGACGACGGCCTGAACGCGGTCGCGCGCGCCGAGCTTGTGAAGATGTGGCCGATGTGGGTCTTGATCGTGGCCTCCGCCACCGTCAGCGTCTCGCATCTCGCCGTTGGTCTGCCCCTGCGCGACGAGCTTGAGCACCTCGATCTCGCGCTCGGTCAGCCCGTCGAGGATGTGTGCGGGTCGGTGGCGCGCATTGCGGTGCCTCCTGGCCAGCTTCTCGACCAGTTTCTTCTGTCGACGAGGGGCCCGATCACGGCGTCGCCGCGGTGGATCGTCCGATCGCCTCGAGGCATCTGGTCCGGGCGGCGTCCTGACCAGGAATCCGAGGCGCTACGCCCGACGGCGTTCATGATGTACTCCTCCTCTTCGAACGTCGTGAGGATGAGGATTTTCGGGAGACGCCGGTGGAAGCGGTTTGAGGTGATCGTCGCCGTCGCTTCGAGCCCGTCCATGACGGGCATCCTGATGTCCATGAGGATGACGTCCGCGGGCACGACGGTCGAGCGTTCGAGGGCGATTTGCCGTTGCTCGCCTCCAAGACGACCTTCATGTCGTCCTGGGAGTCGATCACCTGGCGAAGCCCGTCCGGCACGAGGGGCTTGGTCGTCGACAGAGCCCACGCGGATTTTAGATGCCTCAGTCATGTTCGCTCCTTATTGCTGTTGTCGAGGTGAGGAATTGAGATGGATGCGAGGACGCGGAAGCCGCCCGGCGTGGGCCGGATATGACGCTGCCGCCGAATGCCGACGCGGCCTCGACATTCCGATGAGGCCGTGGCCCTCTTCCGTCGTCAGTCGCTGCGGCGCGCCGCGCCGTCGTCGATCGACTTGCAAGAGCAGGGCCGCATCGGTGGTCTGAAGCAGCACGGTGATGTGGGGCGTCGGGCCCGCGTGCCTGAGAGAGTTGGTGATGGCTTCTGGCAGATGCGGTAAACGGCGTTTCCGACGCCGACGGGAGCGTGCGCGACTGTCCCGTGCGGACGAAGGAGACCTGTGACGCCCGAATCGCGCAGCACGTTCCGCACGAGCGTCTCTCAGGTCGCGTTCGATCGGCTGAGGAAGGGTCGGCTGCTCGTCGACCTCGACCCCGAAGGACCCCGATGATCGAGCGGATGTCCTTGAGCGCGTCCCCTGGCCAGTGTCGGAAATGGTGGCGAGGGCGCGAGTGGAGACTTCGGGTCTTTCGTCGCCGCGTAGCGCCCGCCGTCGGCCTGCGCGATGACGACCGAGAGCGTGTGCGCGACGATGTCGTGCATCTCCCTAGCGATGCGGGACCGTTCTTCCAGAACGGCCAGCTCGGCCTCGGTGTCGGCGCGGTGCTCGGCGTCGCGCGCCTGGACGATCAGCGAGTTCATCTCCTGGAGTTGGGACCGCCGCGCCAGGGCGAGGCCGTAGACGGCCGCGAGAACCGCGCCTATGTAGGTGAAGCTGTTGGAGAAGGTGCTCCACGAAGTGGCGCCGTTCGGCACGGTCGCCTGGCTGGTGAGCGTGGGGATCGTCAGGAGGAAGTCGCCCAGCACGCTCGCGGCGGCGACGGTCAATGCGCCAGACGGGGCCGTGAACGGTGAGCGGCGTACAGCGAGGCGAGCACCGCCACGTCCGGCGGAAATGATATTCGACGGCGGCGGCTCGGAAAATGCCTCCACCCGCTCGCCGTGAAAACAGGCACCGCCGACGGCACGGGTGCGTCCGCCAGGGAACGCCATGGGGACGGAGTAGAGCAGGCCGATCACCACGTGTCGCTGAGACCAACGCCAGCGAAGCGGCTGAGTTCTCCAGATGGGAGCTATCGGACCCCGATTGAGGAAATACAGCATGGCCACGAGAGAAAAAGCGGCACCGACGTCAATGGGGCTTATTCCCCAAAACGTTATATAGCTGCGCTGCCTGTGCCATAGGTACAGGATACGGTCCCGCCGGTTCATGTGCCTTCGTCAATTGTCCTTGGCGTGCGCCACAGGATACCGTTGAAATTTCGTCTATCCAACAAGGGTGAGCTTGCTGTCGTGTGCGACCATTATTTCCCCGGACTCCGCGTTTCCTTGCACACACTCGGGCATGAGCCGGTTCCGCTTCCCGGCGGATTTCCGCCCTCGACCTGTCACAATAGAAATTGACAAGTCAGACGCCGCCGAGAGCCCGGATGGCCGCGAACACGCGCAGGGACGAGATCAGCGCCGCTGGGCGGGCGCAGAACCCTATCATTCGGATCCGGCGATCCTCGCCGACGAGCACTACGACCGGCTCGTCCACGAGCTGCGGGACATCGAATCACTTTTCCCCCATCTGGCGGCCGATTCGCCAAAGCAGCGCGTCAGGAGCCCGGCGGCGGCGGGCTTCGCGCCGGTGGACCATCTGGAGCGCCTCTACTCCCTTCAGGACGTCTTCTCCATCGACATTGCGCTCCTGGGCTGAGGAGGCAACGCGGAGGGCCGGACATGCAGCCGAAGACTTAAGATCGACAGCCTCGCCTGGCCTCCGCTTCTGGTGGAGCCCGGCTGACGGTCGCACCACCCGCGGCGACGGGGTCACCGGAAGGACGTCTGCGGACAACGCCCGAACGATGACTCCATCCCCGAGCGGCTCGGCGGAGAGGGCGATCCCAGGCTCGTGGAGGTGCGCGCGGCGAGGTCTTCTTCCTCAGTTCTTCGCCGCCTTCAACGCCGCCCAGCGCGGGAATGACGCCAAAGAGATCGCCAATCCGCAACGCCGCGCGGCTCGCTGCGGCAGAAGGACCCGCGGGTGACGGCCGCCCAGGCCAGCGGCCTCGTCGCCCACGGCTCGGCGCGCTCTCGGGGGCGCCAGCGAGCCGACCGGAGGCGCCTGGCCACCGGCAGGGGGACGTACGCGGGGCCTTCCGGGGTGGGGCCTGCCCGTCTCGCCCCTACACGCGACTCGTCAGACGTGGGAGGAGGTCAAAGCGCGTGCGCCTGCGCCGACGCTACCGCGCTGGTCCACAGGGTCGTGGGCGCGGTCTTCAAAATCGACTCGCGCCGAACAGGCCCGCTGGGCAGCACCTCACTTGCCGTCCTCGGTGGGCGGTCGCCTACAAGTACCCGAGGGGTGGAACCCGCCTGCTCGACCTCGACGTGCAGGTCGGCCGCACCGGCCGGGTCACTCCTTCCTTTGTCATGAGCCCGTTCTCGTCGCCGGCTCGACGGTCGCGAACACCTTGCAACCCCTCCGAGGTGGCGCGCAGGGAGTGAAGATCAGGGGACACGGTCGTCGTCCGGGCCGGACATCATCCCGAGTCCTCAGCCCCGTCGATGCGCGCTGCGCGCGACGGGACCGGCGGGACAGCACATGCCCGAGCGGTGCCCGTCGCGCGGTGCGCGCTCGCCCCACCAGGAGGGCGGCGTCGACGTCCGCTGCTAACACCTCGTGCTTGGCGCGGCTTTGCTCAGCGCATCGCCTACCATCGGCAGGCGCGGGGCTCCTGGACGTCGGGCGCTCGGCGTGGACCGCTCTGGCTGACCGGTCGACGGGCGCCGCCCCGACGCGCTCGGGGCCCTGCTCGAAGGCGGCACGCTCCTGGTCGAGGCGGGCGGGCGGACCAGGCATCATGACCGACCGCGCGTTCTTCGTCAGGCTGCCCAACGTGACCGACTGGGACCAGCGTCATCGATTCGCGGGCGCTCATCCCGCAGACGTTCAACGCAAGACTCGGCGTCCCGCCCCAGACGCCCGTCCTGTCGGGGAGGCGGGCCTGTTCTAGGCTTTCTCACGGCGGACAAGGCGCGCGACGTGTGGATCTGGCAGGAAGTGCGCGCCGGCGGCGAACCGACAGGCGACTTCCGCTGCGTGCATAACCTGGACCAAGCCGAAGTGGAAGAAGGGGCGGACGGGACATTACCGGATCGCCCGCCCCTCGGAGCCGGGCAAGACGCTCGTCAAGATGATCAACGAAGCTGGGCGGCAAGTCCAGGAACTGTGGCGCAAAATCGTCGCCCTGTCGATCAGGCGTCGGCTGACCGCGGCGAAGGCCATCGCCGCAGCCTACGGCTCACTGGAGGCGCGGCGACGGCGCCAGCCCGGATCTGTCGGGCTCGGGGCGTCCGGTCATCATAAACTCCTTCCTCACGTGGTTCGACGCGTGCCCTGGCACAGGCAGATCGTCGAGACGTGGGCCGCCGCAGGCGTGGACTTCGCCGAGACGCGGGGCCGCCGCAGTCCCAGACTCTCGCGGGCATGACCGTCTGACCACCGGCACGCTGTCGGGACCACCCGCCAGTCCGTCAAAGGGCGATCGAGGCCACGGAGCGGCGCGACCGAGGTCGGTGTCGAGAAGAGGACAGGCCTCGTCTCGCGGGGACAGAGCGGGCTCAAAACCGCCAAGGCCAGGGCTGGGCATCGGTCATCGACGAGGAGCAGTTCGGCGCTCCTCGACACGGGCAACTGCCCTGACGGGCGAGCATCAGCTTCCCCGGCCGCACCCGCCGTCACAGGAGGGGCCCCCGGGCCGCAGGATCCTCTCGATGACGCGGTTGGAACGCCCGCGGGCGTCCCGCCGCGCGCGTGAGGCTCGTGCAGAGGTTGTCAGGTCCACCTGGAAGATCCATCTCAATGGCACGGGCGAAGTCGTCGTCGTACACCTCGTCGTGATCTCGAAGTTGCCGCGCTGGCAATCGATGTTCGCGGTCCCGACGGTCGACCGCTTCCCGTCCACGACCATCATGGCGTGGACCATGGCGTCTGAACAGGTGCGCGCGGCGGCAGGCTGATCGTGGTGCGGGCGGCCACCCGGTCGCCGACGATGTGGTTGGGTATTCGGGGATGAGCACCCGTCCACCCCATGGGCGGCGACCGTCGCGCCGTGAGCATGTGCTCGTCCGGGGATGAAATACCCCATGTGGTGATCGGGCGCGCCGGCTCAGGCGGTTGATCGCGTCGGGTAGAGGATCCGATGGGATGGTCGTTGAGCGCGGGGTGTTGACCGTGGCTTTGACGGTTTTGGCCCACAGGTGCGTCCCGTTGTCGAGGGGAGGGTGGGTGCTTTCCTGCGGCGGAAGTCGTTCACATGTCAGCGGGGATCTCAGGCTCTGGCGGCCGGCCCTCGATCCGCACATGGGTGTCCCGCCAGTGGTGTTGGGCGTACAGGGTGCCATTTGTGACCGCCGACGTACCGACCTTCCGTCGATCGCGAGGATCTTGCGATGAACCGTCCCTTGTCGCGCGCTCTGCCAGTGAAGATCCCCGTGCGCTGGCGGGAACTGGAGGAACCAATGGGTTGCTCATCTTCGGCGGGTGCCGGAACCTCGGATCCTAGAAGTTGATTTGTTTACGTGTCGAAGATCGCGTAGGTCTCTAAACTCCGCGGCGCGCAGCGGCGTCGGGGCAGGGCGTCGCGCGGGCGCTCGAAGCCGGAATATCGTCGGCCTTGACGATGAAGCACTCGAAGTAGATGTGGTCGGTCGCCGAGCGTATGTCCTCGAGCATCGCGTCCGTACAAAGTCCCTCCCGTAGGTGTGGGCCATCTGTCTCGTTGGGTCCGACGACGGTCTCCTGCGGTGGCAGGTGCGAAGTTCGACTGGAGGCGGCGTTGCGCGCATCGCGTCGATGGCGGTGACAGTTGCCGACGCCGTCTGAACGGCTTGAGCGTCCCGAGCGCGCCCGAGCCGCACGCGCTGACGATGTGCCTCCGACGAGGCCGGCGAAAGTCACCGGGACGTATGCCACTACTGTAGCCGGTCCCGGGCGCGGTGAAGGGAAAATCGTCGGTCACGCCCTGCCCCCGCGCCAACCGTAGTTTCATGTCCCCAGTGCCTTCCCGCGCACCGGGGCGGGGCCGCCCGCGCAGTCCGGACCCATCGAGGCGCGGCGTGTGAACGTCGCGGAGGCATCCACTCCGGCGACGTAGAATCAGGGCATGTCGTCTTTTCTGTTGACGAGGTGGCGCGCGCGTCTCATGAGCCTCGCCCGGATCTCGCTCGCAGGACGAGATCCGGCGCGCCTGGCTAGAGAAACTTCGCAGGATGCGATCGCGCTCCGCCGTGGCGAAGGTCTCGAGTCTGCCACCCCGGACGTCCCGCGACGAGCCACCCGATTCGCCCTGACCAACGTCATGCGCGACGACGTCGGTCGTTCCCGACCCTCGACCGGGACGAGGTCTGGCCTCGCCGCCCCAGTCCGAGGACAGGCGAGTTCCTCGTCCCGCAGATCCTCGGGGAGGAATGATGAAGGACTTCCTCAAAGCTCCCGGCGCGCGAGCTGGCCCTGCATGCTCGCGCGCGGCGAGCGACTCGCGTCGAGCTGACGCAGGCCTGCCTGGACCAGTATCCGCGCGTCGACGCGCGGGTCGGGCGCCTTCCCTCTTCGTCGACGACGACGGCGCCCTGGCCGCCGCCCGCCGGACGTCGACGCCAGAGCGCCGACCGGGCCGAGCCTCCACCGCCTCGCCGGCGTGCCGTATCGCGGTCAAGGACAACATGGTCACGCGCGGTCAGCCGACGACCTGCGCGTCGCGAAGATCCTCGAAGGCTGGCTGCCCCCTACGACGCGACGGTGGTCGACGCGGCTGCGCGAGGTCGGCCTGCCGATCGTCGGGGAAGACGCACATACGGACGAGTTCGCGATGGGCTCCTCCACGGAGCGCTCGCCCTACGCAAGCCGACGCACAACCCAGTGGACCTCGACCGCATCCCGGCGATCCTCGAGCAGCGGCTCCGGCAGCGGTCGTCGCGCGTTCATGGTCCCCTGGGCGCTCGGCTCGGACACCGGCGGCTCGATCCTGCCAGCCCGCCGCGGTCACGGGAACGGTCGGCGCGAAGCCGACCTACGGAGGCGTCTCGCGCTACGGCGCTCGTGGCCATGGCCTCCCTCCCTCGACCAGATCGGGCCCTTCGCCCGAAACGTCACGGACGCCGCCGCTCCAGGAGATCATCGGGGGCACGATCCGCGCGACTCGACTGTCGCTCAATGCGCCCGGTCCCGCCTTTCGAGGAAATCGTCGCCACGGCGCTCAGCGACGAAGCCGCTGGAGGCGCTGCGCGTCGGCGTGGTCAAGCAGCTGGGCGGCGAGGGCATAGCCAGGAAGGCGTCGTCGCACTTCGAGCCGCCTCAAGGCGATCGGGATCTGGGAGCCCAGGTCGTCGAGTTTCTGCCCCTCGCTCGAGTACGCGCTGGGGCCTACTACCATCCATCATGCCCGCGGAGGTCTCCTCGAATCTGGCGCGGTTCGAGGCGGCATGCGCACGGAATCCGCTGTCGAGCCGGAGAGGGGCCGGTCACCGCAGAAACGGTCATGGCCGCCACGCGAGGCGCGGGCTGGCCCGGAGGTCAAAACGCGGATCATCTTCGGGACGCACGTTTTGTCCTCGGGCTACTACGACCTACTACGGCAGCGCCCAGAGGTCGCACGCTCGTGCAGCGCGATTTTCGACGCCGCCTTCGGCGAGTGGACGTGCTCGTCTCGCCGACGTCGCCCAGTGACACGCATGGGCTCGGCAAAACTGGAGGACCCGCTGGCGATGTACGTCCTCGACATTACGACGATTCCGCGAATTTGGCTGGGATCACCGGGATCTCCGCTGCCTGCGGGCTTGCCGGCGCGCGCTGCCGTCGGGCTTCAGATTCCCTGCGCCCGCCCACGCGGACGCGAGATGTGCCGGTCGCCGGGCGCGTCGAGGCGGGGCTTGGAAACCGCTGGCCCAAACTGCCCGGCGGCCGATTGGGAGGAGAGTGATGGAAGAACCTCATGGATTTCGACGAGGCGGTCGCCCGCTTCGACCCCGCGTCATCGGGCTTGAGGTCCACGTCGAGCTGGGCACGGAAACAGAAGATGTTCGACGCGCGCCCCAACGCCTTCGGCGGGGACGCCAACACCATATGACGCCGGTTTTGCGCTGCGGGGCATCGCTGCCCGTCGTCAACGCGAAGGCCGTGGAGTACGCGATCGCAGATCGGCTGGCGCTCAACTGCTCGATCGCATCCTCGTGCCGATTCGGCGCAAGAACTACTTCTCCCGATCTGACGAAGGCCTTCCAGACCTCCCCAGTCGGACGACGATCGCCTGCGAGGGCATCTCGACGTCGACCTCCCCTGACGGCTGGCGTACTCGCTTCCCCGATCAGAGCGTGCGCATAGAGGAGGACGCCGGAAAGAACACCCACGTCGGCGGCGCCGAGGGAAGGATCCAGGGGCGGTACTCCGTGGATCTACAACCGCGGGCGTGCCCGCTCGTCGAGATCGTCTCCGCACACCCGGCGCGTGGGGGCGACAGGCGCCCAGATCGCCGCCTGCTACGTTCGCTCCCTGCGCGACGTCTTCCGCGCCCTGGGGAGTCTCAAGGCCAGGGATGGACGGGGCAACGTCCGCGCCGACGTCAACGTGTCGCTGGCAGGAGCCCGACGCGCTGGGCGCCGCACCGGGACGGAGGGCACGTCAACCCTTCCGCGGCATCCGAGACGCCGTGCGCCACGAGACTTGCCGGCGTCAGGCGGCATCCTCGTGGCCGGCGCAGGCGTGGTCCAGGAGACCCGGCACTACCACGAGCTGACGGCACGACGTCGGCGGGCCGGTGAGGTCCGACGCCGAGGACTACCGGTACTTTCCCGAGGCGGACCTCGTGCCCGTCGCGCCCCCGACGCATGGGTCATGAGCTGCAGCGCGGGCATGCCCGAGCTTCCCGCCGCCCGGCGGCGGCGCGGTCGGGAAGGGTCGCTGTCCGACGAGGAGCTGCGCGATCTCTCGTCAGCGCGACGCGTCGACGTCGTCGAGGCGACCGTGGCCGCGGGCGCCGAGTCGGCGGCGCGCGCAAATGGTGGATGGGCGACGCATCGCCCGGCACGCGAGGCGAAGCCGAGGTCGAACTGCGCGGGAGGACGCTCGGTCGCGCCCGCGGACGTGGCCGAGCTCGGCGGGCCTGGTCCGCGACGGCAAGCTCACCGACAAAGCTCGCGCGGCAGGCGCTCGAGCTCCTGGCCGGCGGAGGGCCTTTGTCCGGAGGTCGTGGCGGCTCGCGGACGGAGGTACAGTGCGACGACGGCGCCCTCGCGCCGCGACGTCGACGACGCCTGGCCGCGAACCCCGGCGTCGCGGACAGGATCCGCGGCGGGCAAAAGGTGCAGGCGGCCAGGCTGCGAGCGTCGGCGCGGTGATGAAGGCGACCGGCGGCAAAGGCGAATGCCGCGCGGTGCGCGAAGCTCGTCATGCGAGCGCTGCGGCGGATGACCTGCGGTGGATCGAATCGCGCCCGTGACCGCCGGAAGGCCTCGGCGGTCACGGCTATCATCCGATTCGAGAGCGGCGAGTCTCGGATTAAGAATCGTTAAAGTCTGGGTATCGATTGCCTGTACAGGATGCGGCTAACGGTTTCGCGGCTCGAAACGGTTCCATGACTCGGAGGAGACGGAAAGTGTCGGATCAGACATGCCAGATAACGGCCATTCTGTTGTATTTCGCCGGCATGCTGGGCATCGGCTATACGCTTACCGTCGGACTAGAACGTCGACGGCTACATGCTGGCCGAACGTCAGCTGACCCCGACCATGGCGGCGCTCTCCGCCAACGCCACGCGGACATGTCGGGTTGAAAACTCCTCATGTAAGCCTGCCGGGCGCCATCTACACCGCAGACTCATCAAGGCCTGGATAGCCATCGGCCTGACCGTCGGCGCCTGGGTCAACTGGCGTTTCATCGCTCTCACGGCTGCAGGCATATTCGGAGATCACGGACAACGCGATCCGATCGAGTTTCTTCGCCAAGAGGCTCAAGCGGAACTCGCGGCAGCTGCGAATAGTGGCGGCTGGTCATCCTCGTCTTCTTCACCTTCTACGTGTCGTCCGGGCGCATGGTCGCCGCAGGGAAGTTCTTCGTCGCTCGGCAATGGAACTTTACTTCGTCAGGATGTTCGTCGTCGCCCTCATCACGCTGGCCCCTGTTCGGCGGCTTCCTGGGCCTCCTCACCGACGTCGCGGGGGCCTCCTCATGCTAGCGGCGCTCATGGCGGTGCCGATCGTCTCGTCACGTCGAGCTCGGCGGGTGGTCTGAGGCCACCGATCCAGATCGCGGACGTCAAACGCCTGAGCCTTCAATCTGTTCTCCGGATTCTCCAACGCCTTCGTGTGCGGATCGTCGCGACGATATCCACGGCAGCATGGGGATTGGGATACTTCGGGCAGCCGCACGCATCATCATCCGTTTCATGGCCTTGCGCTCCCGGGAAGGCAGACCGCTCGCAGGATAAGCCTCTTCTGGATGGTGCTGAGAGCCGCCTCGGGCGCGATTTTCACCGCGCTCATCGGGATCGGGTACTTCGCCCGGCTCTCCGGAGATAAAACTCGGAAAAACGAGTCCGAAGAGGTCTTCTTGGTCGCAAGCAGGATCTTCTTCCATCCGTTCGTCGCGGAGCCTCGTGCTGGCCGCGGTGCTGGCGGCGGCGATATGTCCACGATCGAGTCAGATGATCATGTGCGCGTCCGCTTTGGTCGGGAACCTGTTCGATCATGGGGCGCCGGTGTCTGCAGTCATGTTTCTCATGCGGCGGCTCAGCGTGCTCGCGGCGTCGCCGTGGTGGCGGCGTTCATGGCGGCCTCGCTTGCATTACAATTCGGCCGTAAACTCAAGCTGGTCGAATTCGCCTGGGCAACTCGGCGGTTCAGGCCCTCGTCGTCTCTGCAGCTACTGGAGGCGGCCGCCGCCGTTGCCTCGCCGGGCTGGTCACCCGGCGGTGACACGATGGCGCTCGTATGGGCGAACGTCGACGTCCTGAAGACGCATATGTGCGAGATGGTCAGGTTTCTCCTCAACCTCATCGTGGCGATCCTCGTCAGCCCGGCTCACCTATGAGGACGATCCCGAGGTGGATCGAATTCGCCCGCATGTGAAGGCGGCGATCGGAGCCGTTCGGTGACGGCCTATCTCGTCGACGCGTCTTTTCCCCGTCCGTGGACAGGGGAAGACCTCGGCGATGTCTCCCGCTCGGCAAGCTCCTCCCATCCTCCAGAGGAGGTTTCAGGTCGGGGCCTCGACCGCCGGCCGCAGCAGACCGACCGACCATTGAGGCCTCAGGCGAGATTCGAAGGTGACCTGATTCCATAATCGGGGTTTGACGGAGTGGATGCGTGAGGTGATCATATGCCTGCCGTCGCCTGAAGTAATCTTCTGGCGGCATGAAGCCGAAAGTTCGATGGCTCAGTGCGCATAAAGGCTTCAAAGCTGGTGATGTGGATCGCTAGATCTCTGCGTTTGACAGATCGGAATCCTGCACTAGACTATAAGTTGCCTCTTTTCTGTGATGACTACTGTGTGTGGTTGTTGTGGGGTGTGGGTGTGTGTTTGGGTGCTTGATAGTGTGTTGGTTGATGCGATTTGTGACTGGCTCGTGTGGGGTTGGTTGTGTTTGAAATAGTGTGGGTTGTGTGCCTGTGTGGAGTTGGTTAATGGCTGGTTCTGTGGGGTTGGTTGTTTTGGGAGTCGTTTTGGGCTTTCTGCGTTTTGTGTGGAGAGTTTGATCCTGGCTCAGGACGAACGCTGGCGGCGTGTAACACATGCAAGTCGAACGATGAGCGCTGTCCTTTCGGGGTGGTGTGGATTAGTGGCGAACGGGTGAGTAATACGCGGGCAACCTGCCCTCTGCTTCGGGATAAGCTTTGGAAACGGGGTCTAATACCGGATGTGCCTGTCTGGTCGCATGGCTGGGCGGGAAAGATGTTTTCGGCGGGGGATGGGCTCGCGGCCTATCAGCTTGTTGGTGGGGTGATGGCCTACCAAGGCGTCGACGGGTAGCCGGCCTGAGAGGGTGGTCGGCCACACTGGGACTGAGATACGGCCCAGACTCCTACGGGAGGCAGCAGTGGGGGATATTGCACAATGGGCGCAAGCCTGATGCAGCGACGCCGCGTGGGGGATGGAGGCTTTCGGGTTGTAAACCCCTTTCGGCGCGGGACAAGGCTCCGTTTGGCGGGGTTGAGGGTACGCGTCAAAGAAGCGCCGGCTAACTACGTGCCAGCAGCCGCGGTAATACGTAGGGCGCGAGCGTTGTCCGGAATTATTGGGCGTAAAGGGCTCGTAGGCGGCTTGTCGCGTCTGCTGTGAAAACGCGGGGCTCAACTCCGCGCGTGCAGTGGGTACGGGCAGGCTGGAGTGCGGCAGGGGTGGCTGGAATTCCTGGTGTAGCGGTGGAATGCGCAGATATCAGGAAGAACACCGATGGCGAAGGCAGGCCACTGGGCCGTCACTGACGCTGAGGAGCGAAAGCGTGGGGAGCGAACAGGATTAGATACCCTGGTAGTCCACGCTGTAAACGTTGGGAACTAGGTGTGGGGTCTGTTCCACGGATTCTGCGCCGGAGCTAACGCGTTAAGTTCCCCGCCTGGGGAGTACGGCCGCAAGGCTAAAACTCAAAGGAATTGACGGGGGCCCGCACAAGCGGCGGAGCATGCGGATTAATTCGATGCAACGCGAAGAACCTTACCAAGGCTTGACATGTGCCGGGAGGGCGCGGAGACGCGTCTGCCTTCGGGCCGGTTCACAGGTGGTGCATGGTTGTCGTCAGCTCGTGTCGTGAGATGTTGGGTTAAGTCCCGCAACGAGCGCAACCCTTGTCCCGTGTTGCCAGCGCGTTGTGGCGGGGACTCACGGGGGACTGCCGGGGTCAACTCGGAGGAAGGTGGGGACGACGTCAAATCATCATGCCCCTTATGCCTTGGGCTTCACGCATGCTACAATGGCCGGTACAGAGGGTGGCGATGCCGTGAGGCGGAGCGAATCTCGTAAAGCCGGTCTCAGTTCGGATCGGGGTCTGCAACTCGGGCCCGTGAAGTCGGAGTCGCTAGTAATCGCAGATCAGCAACGCTGCGGTGAATACGTTCTCGGGCCTTGTACACACCGCCCGTCACGTCACGAAAGTCGGCGACGACCGAAGCCCGTGGCTCTACCTGTGGGGGGGAGCGGTCGAAGGCGGGGTTGGCGATTGGGACGAAGTCGTAACAAGGTAGCCGTACCGGAAGGTGCGGCTGGATCACCTCCTTTCTAGGGAGTCGGGTGTGTGCGTGGTGTGTGTGCTCGCGTGCCGGCGCTGTCAGGCGGTCGGGCTCTGTGCCGTGCTGCCCGTGGGCCCTGTGTGGGTGGGTGGTGGCGTGTGTTGGGAATCGTATAGCGGATGCGAGCATCGTAGTGCGCGTCGCTGTGCTCTGTTGTGGGGCGGGGCGTGTGTGGTGTTGGGTGTGTGCAGGGCGTTCGGTGGATGCCTGGGCATCAAGGGCCGAAGAAGGACGTGGCAGTCTGCGATAAGCCTCGGGGAGTTGGCAAGCGAGCGGTGATCCGGGGGTGTCCGAATGGGGGAACCTGGCCGGGGTTGTGCCTGGTCGCCCGTGTGTGAAGTTCATAGCGCGCGGGTGGGAACGCGGGGAAGTGAAACATCTTAGTACCTGCTGGAGAAGATATTCCGTCAGTAGCGGCGAGCGAAGGCGGAGGAGCCTAAACCGTGTGCGTGTATCAGCCGCCGGGCGGTGCGTGTGCGGTGTTGTGGGCATGCTTGTGGCCGTGCCGGTGTGCGGCCGGGCAGTGAGAAACCGTCGGGGTAGGCGAAGGGTCTGGGAAGGCCCGCCGGAGTGGGTGAGAGCCCCGTAGCCGAAATCGCGGCGGCTGTCTGAGTGTGTTCCTGAGTAGCACGGGGCTCGTGGAATCTCGTGTGAAGGTGGCAAGACCACTTGTCAAGGCTGAATACCCTTGGTGACCGATAGTGGATGAGTACCGTGAGGGAAAGGTGAAAAGTACCCCGGGAGGGGAGTGAAAGAGTGCCTGAAACCGGGCGCCTGCAATCCGTCAGAGCCTTCGTTGTGGGGGTGATGGCGTGCCTTTTGAAGAATGAGCCTGCGAGTTAGGGGCGTGTGGCGAGGTTAACCCGTGTGGGGGAGCCGTAGCGAAAGCGAGTCTGAAATATGGCGGTCAGTCGCGCGTTCTAGACCCGAAGCGGGGTGATCTACCCATGTCCAGGGTGAAGCGCGTGTAAGAGCGTGTGGAGGCCCGGACCCACCGGGGTTGAAAACCCGGGGGATGAGGTGTGGGTAGGGGTGAAAGGCCAATCAAACTCCGTGATAGCTGGTTCTCCCCGAAATGCATTTAGGTGCAGCGTTGCGTGGTTCTTTGCGGAGGTAGAGCGACTGGATGGCTGATGGGCCCCACCGGGTTACTGAGGTCAGCCAAACTCCGAATGCCGCAAAAGGGGTGAGCGTGGCAGTGAGACGGCGGGGGATAAGCTTCGTCGTCGAGAGGGAAACAGCCCGGATCGCCGGCTAAGGCCCCTAAGGGTGTGCTAAGTGGGAAAGGATGTGTCGTTGCTGTGACAGCCAGGAGGTTGGCTTAGAAGCAGCCATCCTTGAAAGAGTGCGTAATAGCTCACTGGTCAAGTGGTGATGCGCCGACAATGTAGCGGGGCTCAAGCACACCGCCGAAGCCGCGGCGCCTCCGTGTGGGGGGTGGGTGAGGGAGCGTCCTGCGTGGGGGAAGCCGTCGTGTGAGCGTCGGTGGACTGCGTGGGAGTGAGAATGCAGGCATGAGTAACGAGTGGCGGGTGAGAATCCCGTCCGCCGATTGACTAGGGTTCCAGGGCCAGGTTGATCCGCCCTGGGTTAGTCGGGTCCTAAAGGCGAGGCCGTCAGGCGTAGTCGATGGGCAACGGGTTGACATTCCCGTACCGGACGGCGGCCGTCCGATGTCTGCTGGGTGAGGGCGTTGTCGTCCCCTGTGCGTTGTTCTGCGCCTTTCGGGAGTGTGGGGGGCGGGCGCGGGGCGTGCCTGTCTGGTGTGGCAAGCGTGGTAACAGGTGTGACGCAGTGAGGTAGCCCGTCCGTGTCTTATGGCTTGGCACGGCCAAGGGTGTGGCCCGCCGCCGAGGCAAATCCCGGCGGCTTGTGGGTGAGGCCTGATGGGGACCGTTGATGGGAAGCGGGTGATCCTGTGCTGCCGAGAAAAGCATCGACGCGAGGCCGTTGTCCGCCCGTACCCGAAACCGACACAGGTGGTCAGGTAGAGTATACCGAGGCGTTCGAGTGACTCGTGGTCAAGGAACTCGGCAAAATGCCCCCGTAACTTCGGGAGAAGGGGGGCCCTGAGCGTGGTCCGTCCGTGCGGCGGGGAGCGTGTCGGGGCCGCAGAGTCCAGGGAGAAGCGACTGTTTATCAAAAACACAGGTCCGTGCCAAGCCGCAAGGCGATGTATACGGACTGACGCCTGCCCGGTGCTGGAAGGTTAAGCGGACTGGTCAGCCCTGCGTGGGGTGACGCCGGGAAGTTAAGCCCCAGTAAACGGCGGTGGTAACTATAACCATCCTAAGGTAGCGAAATTCCTTGTCGGGTAAGTTCCGACCTGCACGAATGGCGTAACGACTTCTCCGCTGTCTCGACCACGAACTCGGTGAAATTGCAGTACGAGTAAAGATGCTCGTTTCGCGCAGCAGGACGGAAAGACCCCGGGACCTTTACTGCAGCTTGGTATGGGTGTTCGGCGCGGTTTGTGTAGGATAGGTGGGAGACGGTGATCCGGTCGCGCTAGCGGGCGGGGAGTCGCTGGTGAAATACCACTCTGGCCGTGTTGGGCTCCTAACCTCGGCCCGTGATCCGGGTCAGGGACAGTGCCTGGTGGGTAGTTTAACTGGGGCGGTTGCCTCCTAAAGGGTAACGGAGGCGCTCAAAGGTCCCCTCAGCCTGGTTGGTCATCAGGTGGCGAGTGCAAGTGCACAAGGGGGCTTGACTGTGAGACTGACAGGTCGAGCAGGCACGAAAGTGGGAACTAGTGATCCGGCGGTCGCGTGTGGAAGCGCCGTCGCTCAACGGATAAAAGGTACCCCGGGGATAACAGGCTGATCCTGCCCAAGAGTTCATATCGACGGCATGGTTTGGCACCTCGATGTCGGCTCGTCGCATCCTGGGGCTGGAGTAGGTCCCAAGGGTTGGGCTGTTCGCCCATTAAAGCGGTACGCGAGCTGGGTTCAGAACGTCGTGAGACAGTTCGGTCCCTATCCGCTGCGCGCGCAGGAGAATTGAGAAGGGCTGTCCCAGTACGAGAGGACCGGGACGGACGAACCTCTGGTGTGCCAGTTGTTCCGCCAGGAGCATGGCTGGTTGGCTACGTTCGGGAGGGATAACCGCTGAAAGCATCTAAGCGGGAAGCCCTGCTTCAAGATAAGTTCTCCATCCAGCCCTTGTGTGTGGGTGAGGTCCCCCGCAGACGACGGGGTTGATAGGCCGGACGTGGACGCCTCGTAAGGGGTGGAGCTGACCGGTACTAATGGACCGACCGCCTACACCATCACGCCCCTGACGGGGCGGTCTCGCGTCGACTATACGATTCCCGGCTCCCACGCCCCGCCCGCGGCAGCCACAGGCAGGGTATCCGACAGGCTTGACGGTGGTCATAGCGGCGGGGAAACGCCCGGTCCCATTCCGAACCCGGTAGCTAAGCCCGCCAGCGCCGATGGTACTGCACCCGCCAGGGTGTGGGAGAGTGGGACCGCCGTCACCCACCCTGGGGAACACGCCCCGCCCACCACACAAAACCGATATGACCCAACGTATCAGGCCGCACGGCGAAAAGGGGGCTCTCGATTCCGGTAGCCCAACCACATAAAACAACAACCCGATAAGGCCATATACCCTCCTCTCTTGCCTCGGCTGATTGTGCAAACCGGTGAAGTGCGCTGGGGCCCCTCTATACTACGCAGCTCTGGCTCGCGCGCAACGCCGCATTGCGGGCGTCCTTCACTTTCCCGGAATTCCTAAGATTGCGTTTTGGGTCTGCCGCCTTCGGCCGAGGCCTACAAGTCTTCGATCGCCCACAAGCAAGTAGACTTGACGACGGAGACCCTTCGCCTGTGGTTCTGTCAGCGTGGGAACTCCGTTTTGAGCACACGGGTGCCATTACCGGGTGTCCATGAGAGGATTTTTGAACCACTCATCGTCTCCAGATGGGGGATGTGATTGATGGAGATTTATTTCGATATATCGAAATGTGAAGATGCAATGTCGAAATGCGCTTTTAGTCTCCATTTCGTGGATGGTTTTCTCTAGAATTTTCCACAGAAAATGGAACATAGCATGCCCTAAATCGTCAGTGATTTCCCCTCGTGGGCGCATTGACCTCGTGTTGTGGCTTTTATGCGTGTGGCGGTGAGTCATCCACTGGCGCTATACTTGTGTCGGTCGGTGCTACTGCCAGCTGGTGGCAGTGAATGGATGTTTCTTTGGTTGCCATGCTGTTCGCAGGGTGTACGAGTTTCTTTGAATGGTATGGCGGAATGGCAGCGAAGGAAGAGCGCACTGTACGACGCTTCGATTACTCCAAAGCGGTTTTACTTCGAGTTCTTCTCAGGATGATGAATCTTCGGAATTCTCATCCGGCAATCTGAATCACTTCATACCGATAACGTGGAACGAGTTGCGGAATACGAGCAAGCATACTTTGGTTCCTTATTAGCGGCGATCGCCTGCAACTTTCATTGCTTTTTCTACGTTTCGAATTTCTAATGATTTTTTACTGGGAATAACAATAATATTGTTATGTTTCCTAATAAATATTCTTTTCCTTTCATGAAGTTTTTTCGTAAAACTTCGGCGCATTCACGTCTCGCGAACGCCGCGCTGGCCGATCGCTATCTGGATGCGATACGAAATCTGGAAACGATTCGCCTTTTCGGCGCCGGAGCGCGAATCAGCGAGGCCCAGTTACGCGAACAGGAAACGCAATCGCGGTGCGGTTATGCGGCTCTCGCAGAAACCAGTGGTCATCATCGTCGTGGACGGGCTTTTCTCCTCGTTCATCTGCTGCACCGCTGCGTTGACGATCGCTCGAACCCGCGCAGGAACCATCGATCTGCCGGACGCTCGACAACGCGATGTTCCTAACGAATTGCTCTCATGAGACCTCTCACCCAGGTGGCTGGATTCTTCTACGTCGGCATGGGCGGACTGGCCATCTGAAGGCGATTGCAGCCTCATCTGGCGTCTTCGAGGACCCATCGCATCGCATGAGCTGCCGCGAAGCCGCGAAGGTTTCCATTGTCGTCGACAGTCTGAGCTTTCGACTCTGGGCGGGCGGGAGCCGTTTTTACGAATGTCGGACTGACCGTCCCGCCAAGGAACCGTGCGCCGCCATAATTGGTCGGTCTGGTGCCGGGAAGACCACTCTTCGAGGTCATCAGCGGGACTCTGCCAGTCCAGACGTGAAAGCCGTGAGGATCGCAGGGCGGTCTCATTCGAAGCGCCTCACCGGTCGAGACGAGGGAGCCTGGACGGCGAAGGGTCTCTCTCTCAGCGCACGCGGCTTTTCACCGCAGTCGCAGACGGACAAACCTTCGTGTCGCGAAGCCCGAGGGCACCGACGACGAAATGTGGCAAGCGCTCCGTCGCGCATATGTCGCCGACGAATTCCGCCGCCATCGGACTCACCACGCCGACGATCGGCGAGCAGGGCGGCACCTCATATCGAGTGGCAGGCACAACGGGATCTCCCTCGCCCGCGCTTTTCTCTCCGGCCGAAAGATCCTGCTTCTGGACAGACCACCGTCAGGTCGATGTCGAGATCCGAAGTCCCTGGACTGGTCGAGGCCATCGAATCGCCCAGGGAGCGAGTGGACGCTTCGTGGTCAACATCGCCGTGCGATTTTTGCGGGTTGTCGATATGAAATCTGGCGTTTATCGGACGGTGTCCGAGAGGGAGACCGGCCGTGAGTGAACCGTCTTTGCGAGAGAGCTTTTCAGCGGCCGGACCTCTGCCACGCATCCTGTCCACACGGCTTCCTCTATGTCTCGACATCTCTTTTCAGGACTCTCAGCCTCAGCCTCGATATCTTGCTGCTTCGCTCGCAGCTGGCGGGTGGCGATTGATCGCCCTCGGTGGGGAGAGCGCAGGCAACCTTCTCGTCTGGTTGATCCTCATCGCGGTCCTCAAGGCGATCTGCTACTACGGGGAACAGCTAACCGGCCATTACGTTGCTTTCAAAGCCCTGGAGCTCCTCAGAACGAAGGCTTTCGCGCAGCTGTGGCGAAAAGTCTCGACGATCGTCGTCAATCAAAGCAGGTCGTGGCGGACGTGTTGGCCGAAGTTTGACACGCGACGCAGATCGCATCGAGTCGTTCCGCCCATACGTTTCGCACCGCTCGTCTCGGCCATCGCGTCGTACCTCCGGCTTTTCCTCCTCAGGGCAGCGGGCGTGCTCGTGGGATGGTCAGTTGTCATCATCCCCCGCCATATGCGTGATGTTGGGTCTATTCATCGTCCCTTTCGTCGAGTTGCGGCGCTCGATGCTCGCTACTCGCCGCACACTTCGATTGCGGCGCGAACTCCCTCACCGCGTCACCGGGATTCCATATTCGGAACGGAGGGAGGTGGTCGGATGCGGACGTGTGGATGAGCTGTCTCGGCCGAGATGGACCGCATCGGGTCGAGAAATCTGCCGAATCCGCGCGTGTGTGGCCAGGGCGTGGGCAACGCGATACGACGAGCGAGCAACGACCGCATATTGAGTCTCTCCGGCAGCCGTTAATCGGCAGTGCACGGCATGCCAGGCAGGCAAATGTCTCGTCCATTCCGCTGACCGCAGCACTCGCAGCTGGGACTCTTCGCCTTTTCGAAGGGCCGCGAGGCATTGAGGACGCTGGTGGCTATCTCGATCGTCTCCCCGGCGCTGCACGGCGTCGTGGAATATCAGTGCCGAAGTCCGGAGAGATCGTCGGAAGACGGACGGAGGGCTCTGCGCCGTCGTGTCCGGCCTTCTGGCTTGAGTTCGCCGCTCCTACGCCTCATCCGGACGGGAGCCTTTCTCGCGAAAGACGTCAGTTTTCACGGTTGCCGCCGGAGAGCACATCGCGACGTCGGGCCTCTCCGGATCGAGGGAGAGCACGGCCGTCTCCGTAAGCTTTCTCCGATACGACGAAATCCGACTGCGGGGCTGTGATCCCAAGGTCGACGATCATGCCGATCTGTTCCACGGTCTACCGTCGATTCCCTTCGCTCGCGACAGTCTCGTCGTCTCGCAGCGATGCCAACTCCTCAATGCCAGTCATTCGGGAGACGTGAATCTCCGGCGTCCCGAGCCGAAGAGGAGACCTGGGAGGTTCTTGGAAACAGTCTGCCTGGCGGAGGAGGTCCGCAGCATGCCGAAATCCCTGGATACTTCGGTGGGAAACCGCTCGAGACTGTCGGGAGGAGCAAGCCCAGCGCCTGTGTCTAGCGCGCTCTCTACTCATGCGGCCGCGGGTGTCTCGTGCTCGACGAGTTCGCAGCCAACCTCAATCGCAGACCTCGAGGATCTCAATACGTCGCAATCTGGCTAAGAAGATTCCCGGAGTCACCGTCATTGAGATAACTCACCGCCTTGAGAGTGCGAGAGCGGCAGATCGTGCGCCCTCATGGATCGCGGAATGCTGGTCGCTTCTGGAAGTCCCGTCGGAATCGAAGAATCGGATGGGATGCTGCCGACTCTTCCACCGGAACGTCTAGTTTCCCGACTCGGGCTCTCCAAAATCCCTCGGTCCTAATAGTAAAAGTTGGAAAGCCTCAACCGAATTCCGCCGAGGATCACACACGGTGAGGATCACGTGGGTCAAGCGCTGTTCACATAATGAAGGCCTGCGCAGAGTGCCGGCCGGGGTGCAACGTGCTTTGCACCCTGGGAGGTTCTTGGCGCGACCGATTCACGATCCGCGACATCGACACAACCGGAGGTGGAACATGGCCGGCGCGCGTGCGCTGTGGCGCGCCACCGGAATCGACTGCGAGTTTCGGCAAACCCATTATCGCGGTGGCCAACTCATGACCGGGTTTTCGTCCCAGGCCATGTTCATTTAAAGGATATGTGGTGCTTTGAGTGTGCGATGCGATAGCGGAATCCGGCGGACTCGGTCGGGAATTCAATACTGGCTGCTTTTAGATGACGGTATAGTCATGCTATTTCGACTGCTCTATTCTCTCCCTTCGAGAGATCACTGCAGATAGTGTGGAATACATGGTTAGTACGCATCATCGGCCGATGCGCTTGTGTGCATTCCACTCGCGGTGACAAAATCACTCCTGGGTGCTCATGGCGGCGTCGCCTCAACATGCCGACTATCTTCGTCTCAGGCGGTCGATGGAGTCGGGCAATGCTGTTGACGTCTGTCATCGAGCATCGCACCGACTTGCTGGACGCCATCAGGCCCTATGTTAACGATGATCGTCTCCGATGATCAATTGGGGCTCGTAGAGATCGGAACGCTCGCTCCGACATGCGGATCTCGCTCGATGCTCACCGCCAATTACGCGATAGTTAGCTTAACCGAGGCGCTCTGGCCTCGCTTCCGCACTGGATCGACATGGCTGCAGCACATCGTCGCAGGGACCTCTTCGTCGTAGCCGGACTGCCGCATCGTCGATCTTGCCCGCCGCTACTACTCGGCCGATGATGAATCGGTTCTTCCCCGCTCAATAGCGACTAGAGATGCCTTTCTGCAGATGTCTCATGGATACTGCCATGGAGGCTTCCGACTATACGATTTTCACACTGGCGCCGCACGAGAGGGCAAAATCGAGCTTCCATTACGAGATATCGACGAGGTTGTCTCGACACGTGCCCTGCCTGGCGAAAACTCGCCGAACTCAGATCGATTCCATATCGAGGACTTTCACAGAGCCGGTGGGATTCCAGCGCTTCTCGGCGGCTGGCACCGCGCGAAACCGCTGCAGGACACTCAGTCCATTCCGTCACACTCTTCGGACTTGAAATCGTGGCTGAGGAGTGGGATATCCGGAACCCCAGTGCCAGTGAGGTTGCAAGGGATCGTTTTCTCGCGGCTCCCGGCCGGGTGCGGACGACGCGTCCCCTTTTTCTGCAGATTCACGCTGGGATGGCGACAAAGATTCGATCGATGGATGCATCGCGACGTCGGACACGCATACACTGCAGACGGCGGTGTCTGCGATCCTCGGAAAATCTGGCTGAAGACGGCGCAGTGGTCAAAACCGCGGGTGTGGATGAGTCGTTGTTTCATTCTAGAAGGCCCCTGCCCGCGTCGTCGAATCTCAGAGGCTGCTATCGAACTGATCCTCTCCAAACAGGTCGTCCCGGCGATATCGTCGTCATCCAATACGAAGGGCCGCGGGGAGGCCCGGGAATGCAGGAGATGCTCTATCCGACGACCTTTCTCAAAGGTCTAGGGCTGGGCAAAGCGTGCGGGCTCATCACCGACGGACGTTTTTCAGGTGGCTACATCGGGCCTGTCGATCGGGCACATATCGCCGGAGGCTGCCTCGGCGGCCATGAGGCCTTGTGCGGGAGAGGACAGGATCGTCATCGACATTCCATCCCGCACCATCAGCCTGGCCATAGACGATGCGAGCTCGGACTCGCCGTCTGCGAGAGAGGTCCGCTCCCTGGAGACCGGTGTCACGTGGGTCCGTGAAGTCTCTAAGGCCTTACTGAGCCTGTGCATCGCAGGCCCGCCTCAGCGGACAAAGGGTGCCAGTGCGTATCGTCAGGGAGGTGACCCAAAGGGAGCATGGGACTCCAGCCCCAGACTCATACATGTCACCTGCGTCATACCACAGTGTAGCAGTTTCTCTTTGGTCGATTATGTATCGTTGGCCGTAACACGAAGGAGATTCTAATGACCACCGTCATGGAATATTTGGATGAATATCGAGTAATGATTCATGTTTTCTCCTATGGGTTTAGAGATGCTTTTGGGGCAGTTTGATCAGGAGGAATAGATTGAGGCAGCTGCTGTTCTTTTTCCTTGCTGAGTATCCGCATTGGGTGCGCATCTTGGAATACGCGTCACTATTGATGAAGAACTTGGAACTGTTGGTCTGGCGATTTTCGCTTTCGCTATTGGTAATAGTGCGGGAAAGAGCTTTTTTCGTTCACTTAAACAAGCTAGGGGACCTATTGCCATGATGATATCAGTCTTCATTGTTGCGGCGGGTGTTGCTTACTGTCTTAGGGCGATATGTATTTCACATGGATGGAGCCCTTATTGCGGGGACCTTCTCGGGAGGCATGCCGAACACACCCGCTTTGGCGGCTGCGGGTGAGGCCTCTGGCAATGAGCCACTGGCAACGGTTGGGTACGCGGTGGCATATCTTTTCGGTGTGGTTGGAATGATAGGAGCGGCCTATTTCGCTCTGCGGAAAGCTGATGACGATCCAGATGAGCCTACCCCGTCACTCATTTCAATGTGAGAGTCAGAGGACGACTGCCCGACGATAGCTCAGGTTCCGCCGAACTCGGCGGCCCCATCGAATTTCGCGTTTGCGGCGAGGCGAAACCGGGCCGATTTGGATACCTCACGAGGACGACGTACTGGAGAAGGACGACCTCGCTACGGTTGTAGGCACGTTGGAGAATGTCAATGACGCTCTTCACCATCTCGGCCACCGGTCGAGTCATTCGCTTCGCTCAGACCGCCGTTTTTGGATTTTCGGCGCATCGGCTCTGTCGACTCCGGCTCTCGTGGTGAGACGATCGCCGAACTGGACGAGATTCCAGATGAGCGGTGGAACGCGAAAAATTTGCGGCGTGTTGAGCGCGCCGACGCCATTACGCTCGCGCGATCCCCGACCTCGTGGGTGGAGATGGAGACCGTCTCGCGTCGTCGGGACGACGATGAAACTACGGGAAATCTCAAAATGGCTGGGCGACTCGCCAAGGGACTGATGATATCAACCCCGTGTCTCTCGGCATAGGCCTTGCCCTCGGATACTTCCTCGGTGAGATCGACATCCCACTTCGGCGGCGCCCGCTTCGCTTTGGGCGTGCCGCGGGATCCCGGATCGTCAGCCTCATCATGGGCAAGATCGGACGAATCGGTCCGCTGGTGACGTGCCGAACACCGATTCAGGTTCTTTGCAGAATTGGGCTTTGCTCATGTTCCTCAGCTCGAGCTGGCGAAAGCGGCGCCCAGATTCTCAACGCGCTTTTCTCCTCTGGCGACTGGTGGGATTCTCGCTGGGCGCGATAGTCACGCTCATGTCGCCATCGGGCGTATGCGACCATGCGTAAGATCTTCAAATAGGCGGGACAAAGCTGCCGGCCTTTCTGGGCGGCGCTCAGACGCAGCCTGCGGTCTCGCTTTCGCAAAACGGCCTTTCATGCCGACCCACAATGTCGCGCTCGGGCTACGCACTGTGCTCACGTTGCAATGATCGTTCGATCCTCCTTGCCGTCGCGTGTTTGGGCTCTTCAAGGATCCCGCTGGCTGACGGCTCATCCCTAACTCTCTGAGCCAGCTGCGGTCGGTGACCATACGCAGCGCCATGCTCGACGCCGATGGCGGTGATAGCCGACAGCGTCAGATTTTTCCGGGATCGCGATGTTGACTTGGAGCCCGTCATTGAGCGCTGACGGTCGCGGTAAGGCAGGACGCCGGGGATCATCACGACAGCACGGCCGGAACGGAAAAGCGTCACCCTCGAATATCTCGTCCACTTCAGCGCCCCAGAGCGGCGAAAGCCCCGCTAGGAACGCCGCCAGTCCGATGGCCGACATCCGTCCGAGCCCCGGCGTCCTGGAGCGGTGAGTCGAGAACGTGATGACCGGTGCCGATGACGGCTGCGATGAAGCTTGCGCGCTGGGGAGCGTTGAAGAGCATGGCGAAGCCGTAGGCTGCGACGAAGCTCGCGAGAATGCGCCCAGTAGTGTGGGCCAGGTGTTCCAGGTGGTGCCCGTCGGCGGACGGGTTGACGTTCCAGTTGAGAAGTCCCGTCACCGCCCATACGGAGGCCGCCGTCGAGATCAGAAGCTGCGACGACGTACACGCTTCGCGCGATTCCAGCGATATAGTCCTGTCGGATGAGATCGAGTATCGGGTGACGAGAGGAAGCCGGGGACGAGGAAAACGCACCGAGAGACGACTCCGGACTGGTGGAGGCGTCGACGATATCAACTATTTGGAAGACCGACACGATTCCCGCGCGGGAGAGCTTTGTGGCGACGAATCCGCCATCCACACGGCGAAGTGATTCATGTGGCGGCGCAACAGCGTCTTGCGGGTCGCCTGGCCTGCCAGAGCAGCGAAGAAGACGACCAGGCACTCGACCCAGCCACCCTGGTTGAGGAATGCGAAGCCTGCGCATGCTACGCGCAAAGCGAGGGCGGATACGCGCATGCGTACAGAGGGTCTTCGTTCGGCAGCGTCGCGCATGTCGTCGGCGTCTTCGACCAACATCTTCCCGGGAAGGTTTAAGGACAGAAGTCGCTGAGGTCGTCTATGCGTTCGGCGTTGATTCCCATGACCCGCTGCTCAACGAGTTCCGTCCGGAACGTCCCGCCGGCGAAGGCGGTGGCGGTGATTTCAGTGTAGGTGACTTGGATGGAGATCTTGTCGATGCCCACTGCATGTGCAATCCGGTCCATGCCGTCTTTGACTCGAAAGCCAAGCGCCGGGCGACACGCAGCATCTGCCGGGTCTCATCACGACGCGCAACTGGTCGGCAAGGCGATCGAGGGCGGCAACGTGGTGGTCGTCAGTTTGCTTCACCGTTCCACCTTAGGGCGTGCGGGACTGGGACGGCCGGGAGGCTCGGGCGGCAGCGACTCAAAGCCACCGGTGATAAGCAATTGACTGATTTGAGCCGAAAGTCCGAGGGTGTACAGGTGTCCTCGAATCGCCGACCGGGTCGATCGACCTCCCGGTGGGGACGATATGCGCCGCCGGCCTTCTCCAGTGCGTGTCCGGGACTGGCGGAAGGCGGGAGCGGGAGGGAGTGCCGGGAAAGTCCGTTTCGACAATCCAAGTGGCTCGCATTGCGAGATCGCGATTCGAAATAGTGAGACAAACTCCGACCGGCTTTAGCATCTGGCCGGTTCTGCGGCTATGGTCAGCTGTGAGAACTCTTCTGGTAAGCGTAACTGACGCGCGCTGCACAAGCCGTTGGCGACGTGCCGCGCGCCCCTCGTTCAGGGTTTTTCATGCCTGCCGAAGCACGGCCCCTGGCCTGCGATGCCCGGTGCCCGCCACAACGAGGAGGAGCAGATGGCAAAGGCGCACGCCGACCGACTCGTCGACAGGCGCAGATGAACAGGCCGCACACCCCGCGGTGATTCGCGAGAAGTCAACAGGGCGCGGTCGATCATACGCGCGCTCGGGGAGCTCGGCGTCGAGGTCGTCTTCGGCATGCCGGGAGTGCGATCCTCCCGACGTATGATCCGATCTTCCGCGCTAAAGCTCCGGCATATTCTGGTGCGCCACGGCGGGGGCGGGACATGCCGCCGAAGGACCGCGCTGGCCACCGGCCGGGTCGGCGTTTGCATCGTGACGTCGGGTCCGGGTGCGACGAACCTCGTCACCTCGCTCCTGGACGCGCATACGGATTCGGTCCGATAGTAGCGATCACCGGCCAGGTCGGCGCTGCCGCCATCGGCACGGACGCCTTTCAGGAAGCGGACATCGTGGGCATAACGATGCCGGTGACGAAACCTTCCTTCCCTCGTCACGAGTGCAGAGAATTCCTTCTCGCATCGCCGAGGCGTTTTACTTGGCCTGAGGCAGGTCGTCCGGGCCGGTTTTGGTCGACGTCACGAAATCCGCCCAGGTCGAGGCCGGCTTCGATGTGACCGCCCGTGCTCGATCTGCGGGTGCAAACTCTGTGACTAAAGCGAGACGCACAGCTGATCCGAGGAATGCCGCACTCATCGCGACGTCGTCGCGTCCGGTGCTATGTGTGCGGGGAGGCGGGGCGACTCTGCGCGCGGGAGGTGTCCCGTGACCTCGTCGAACTCGTCGATGTGTCAACGCGCCGAGGTGTCACGACTCCTGACGGCGCGTGGCGTGGTGCCCGACTCACATCGAACAACGCCTCAGGGATGCCCGCATGCCGCAGAACGGTTCCCGCTGTGGCCGCCCTCTCAGAAGTCCGACCTCATCATTGGCGCTGGGGGCGCGTTTCGACTGATCGCGTGACAGGAAGGTCTCGATTTCGCTCCCAATGCCAAAGTCATTCACATTGACATCGACCGGCGGAGATCTCGAAAAACCGCCTGGTGGACGTCGATCGTCAGGGATCTCAAAAGATGCCACGTCGGATCTCGTCACCGAATTGCGCGAAGCCACCGTCAATACGGTGTGCCCGACTCTGGAGGTGGTGGAAGACGGCGGTTTGCGAGAGGTACCCAGCTGGGTGGGAGGGTCGACGACGGCCTGCTCGAGCGCAGCATGTCATTTCCCGTCTGGCGAAAACCGTCGGGTCTGACAACACCATCTACGTTACCGGCGTCGGCCAGCATCGAATGTGGGCGAATCAGTTCCTGAACTCGAACACCCACGACGGTGGCTGAGCTCGCGCGCGCGGGGACTAGGTTCTGGCGGCTGCTGTGGGGCCAAAGGTCGGACAACCCGACAAAACAGTCTGGGTGATCGACAGGGGACGGCTCCTTCAAATGACTAACGGGAACTGGCCACTTGCTGCCTCAGGGGATCGATATCAAGATCTGCATCATCAACAATTCCTCGCTGGGCATGGTCCGCCAATGGCAGTCGCTTTTCTATGGCGAACGCTATTCGCATACGGATCTCAATACAGGTCATGGAACGCGCCGCATACCTGACTTCGTCAAGCTAGCCCAGGCTTACGGCTGCGAAGCGTGGCGCGTCGAAGGGGGCGACGACATCGACGCCGCCTTTGAAAAAGCAATGGAGATCAACGACCGTCCGGTGCTGTTGAGTTCGTCACCTCTCCGGACTCCGAAGTATGGCCTATGGTTCCCGCCGGGGTGTCAAATGACGACATCGTTTACGCTCGTTCCGTTCGTCCCACGACCGATCCGTTCGCGGCCTGAAAGGAAGGAAAAAGATGAACACACGTCACACGCTCTCCGTTCTGGTCGAAAATAAGCCGGGCGTTCTTACGCGTGTTGCCGCTCTATTCGCTCGACGCGCCTTCAACATACACTCGCTCGCTGTTGGGGAGACCGAAGACCCTCAGCTTTCGCGCATCACCGTCGTGGTCGATGCCGCCGAACGCCCGCTCGAACAGGTTAGCAAGCAATTGAACAAGCTCGTCAATGTGCTTAAAATCGTCGAGCTCGAACCTGAGTCGACGGTTGAACGGCAGTTGCTCCTAGTCAAGGTGTCGGCCAGTGATTCCACTCGCGCCAATGTCCTCCAGGTCGTCGATCTCTTCAGGGCGCATGTCGTGGACGTCGTTCCCGACACTGTGACGATCGAGGCAACCGGTTCGGAATCCAAGGTCCGGGCATTCCTGTCGGCCCTCGAACCGTATGGAATTCGGTGAAATCGTCCAATCGGAGCGGTGGCGATCGGACGCGGTTCGCGTTCGCTCTCCGAACGTGTCTCTGCCGAATTGTCGCTTCTGCGCGCATAATTGATTAGCGAAAGCGCTGGGCGGCTGACTGGTCCGGGACGCGCGGCACCGTCCGGAAACGGCTGGTGCGCCTAAACTCCGTAACCGAAAAATTAAGGAGAAAAAAACGTGGCAAAAATCTTCTATGATGACGATGCAGACCTTTCCGTCATTCAATCTAAGAGAGTAGCCATAGTTGGGTATGGTTCACAAGGTCATGCCCATGCAATGAATTTACGCGATTCAGGAGTAAATGTAATTATTGGATTGCGTGAAGGCTCAAAAATCTATTGACAAGGCTAAAGAGCAAGGTTTCGAGGTGGCGAAAGTAGGCGACGCGGTTCGCGAAGCGGATGTCGTCATGGTCCTCGCCCCTGATCAGTCTCAGCGATCGATCTGGGCCAATGACATCGAGCCGAATCTCAAGTCCGATGCCGCTGTGTTCTTCGCCCACGGATTCAATGTCCATTTTGGTTATATCGCACCGGATTCCGGTCATGACGTCTGCATGGTGGCCCCCAAGGGCCACGGGCATACGGTTCGACGTCAGTACGAAGAAGGACGAGGCGTTCCCGTCCTCGTGTGCGTCGAGCAGGATGCCTCAGGGCATGCATGGGAGTTGGCTTTTGTCTTACGCCAAGGCAATCGGCGGCACCCGAGCGGGCGCAATCAAACGACAACGTTCGGGGAGGAAACGGAAACGGACCTGTTCGGCGAACAGACTGTTCTGTGCGGAGGGATTTCGCAGCTCATACAGTACGGTTTTCGAAACGCTCGTCGAAGCCGGATACCAGCCTGAAATGGCTTAGCTTCGAGGGTCTGCCATGAGCTCAAGCTCATAGTCGATCTCATCAATGAGGGCGGCCTGACTAAGCAGCGATGGTCATGTTCTGACACAGCTGAATACGGCGATTACGTTTCCGGCCCCCGAGTGATCACCCCAGATGTCAAAGACCATATGAAGGAAGTGCTGGGCGATATACAGAACGGTTCCTTCGCTAAACGCTTCATCGACGATCAGGATGCCGGTGCTCCTGAATTCCTGGCCCTTCGGGCCGAGGGTCAAGACCACCCCGTCGAGAAGACAGGGCAGGAGATCCGCAGGATGTTCGCCTGGAACGCGTCGGTGGACTCCGACTACGTTGACGGCGAAGCGGCTCGCTGACCAGCTCGTCGATCGACGCGAAGGAAGTACAGGTAAACTTCTGGCCTACTAGGCGGTTTCGGGTGCCCAGGTGTCCCGCACCCGAAACCGTCGACGTCTGAACTTCAAAAATTTTTGCGACAGTTTCGTCATTAAATTCGCTATGCGCCTTCAAATGTCAGTGTTCACAACAGTTTTCCGATTTCGACATTGCGACATGTCGGTGGAACGGACGCCGGCGCCCGTCTACAGTTGGACTGTTGGAACAAAGAGCATGCGGAGGGAGAGCGCAATAAGCCCGATGTCGTGGTCGTCTACAATACCGTCACCGGGTTCGCGCAGACATACGGAGAGTGGATGCCGAAGATCTGGGAGCGCGTCTGTATCCGTGGTCGCAAGCCAGGGGTCGACCTGTCAGGAGCCGATCTGGTTGTCTACGGCGCTGGCGTGCGCATGAGCAGGATTCGAGGATTCCATGAATTCCGCAGAAAAATCAAGCAGGGAGAACCTCATGGGGAAAAGTCGTCGTCTGGGCCAATGGCGGTGCGCCGGTCCACCCTCAACGTGACTGGAGAGTCCGCATGGAACTTTTACGAAGAAAGAACTCGCCAGTGGATGCTATCCCTTCTTCTATTTCCAAGGCGGTGTTCGCTATGAAGGACTCAGCTTTCCGGAAAAAACCTTGCTCAAAATCTTCTCCAAGCGGATTCAGAGATACCGACATCGCGGAGAGTGGGTAGTCCAAGTGGCGGACAACATTGCGCACGGATATGACCACACCTCACGTGCTGCGATCATTCCACTTGTGAACAAGGCCCGAGAGATGCTAGGCGAGTAGTGCCTGTCTCTTTCTTTCGTGGAGAGGATATGATTCTCCTATGAAGTTTTCTATTACGTGAGCATAGAAAATGGGGTTGGAAGAAGCGAATCGTGATTACCTTGGGAGTTATCGTCACTTCGGGCTTATTCTGCTGGGTGGGATTACCATATATGTCACTGTGACGACCAATGATCGTGTCGTTTCGGATGTCGGCGGCATTCGTGCTGAGAAACTTGACTGCATACTTGTTCTTGGAGCGTTGGTACGCTCGGATGGAACGCCTTCGCATATGCTCCGAAAGCGGCTGGAAAAGAGTCTGGAATTGTACAAGCAGAAAGTTGCGCCGAAAATCCTTGTATCCGGAGACAATTCTAGTGTTCACTATAACGAGACATACATGTCATGCGGAAATGGTTGGAAAAAGCATGAAGTTCCTAAAGAGGATATTTTTCGAAGACCACGCGGGATTTTTCAACTTATGAATCAATGTATCGTGCAAGTGCCATCTTTAAAGCACATTCAATAGTCGTTGTGACGCAAAGATACCATTTAGCGCGTTCTATTTATATAGGGTCGTGAGCTTGGTCTGGATGTCTGGGCATTGCTTCGGGAGGGAATAACTACTCACAGCAATTCAAGCGTGATGTTCGCGAGTGGATTGCGAGGGACTAGAGATTTCGTTCAAGTCGTTATTAGCCGAAAACCAAAGTACTTGGGTCCAGTCATTTCCGATAGATGCATAGAACCATCGAAAATCGTTAATTATTTGTCATTAATTGCCATTAACTTCTTTCTGTATTTCATTACAAATCCCGGAATTCTAATCAATATATTTATATTATTTAAGTATAAATAGAAATCCATAATTTTAGGAAGATCTCGTTTAGCTTGTTGAAGGCCCTCCTCGTATGCGCTTGAACTGCTAACGGCTTTTTCGTTCTCCGTTCGAGATGGGCATCTCGTCAGGATAGTAGAGATAAGCCCGTCCTTCGGCTTCGAGGCTCTCCAAACGATCAAGAGAGTCATTGTACTTTTTCGGTCGATTGAGAAGAGCCTCGGCTACGGCAGGATGCTTTCGAAAGATTCCCTTATAAATCGCCGGTGGGATTTTCGACGGGGATTTCCTATATCCACGCTTACGCGTCATAACGACAACGAAACGTTCATATCCGTCGGCTTCCGCGGCGTCAATCGCAAAACCCCTGTGTCTCCGATGGCTCCGTCCGGTGGGCCACGCCGTTCAGCCCCACTGGCGGCATGATGATCGGCATCGAGGAGGAAAGCTTGACAGTACGTGACGAGTTCTTCCTGCGTGGAGATGTCCTCTCGGCCCCAGTAGACGGTTTGTCCCGTTTCGCAGTTGAACGAGCCGATTTTGAACTGCGTGGCGCTCGCGTTGAAAGTGTCCCAGTCGAAGGGAAGGAGTTCGCCGGGACCAGAGGTGTGCTGGTAAATGTACTCGGAGTTGAAGTAGCCCCTGCCGCGAACAAAGCTGATCGGGCCGCCTAGATTCGGATCCTTGGCGAGTTCGACGAAAGCTGCACGTGCCCTCCACGCGTCGCGGGAGACGAAGTTGCATGTGTGGGTCGCCCCGGCGGAGATCCCGCCGACCCATGGGAAGTCGATACCAGCGTCAATCATTTCGGCGACCAGTGCGGCCGTATATGTGCCACGCATTCCGCCACCCTCGAATATCAATGCGAGCTCGTGAGCTCATAAATCCCAGGATATCTCGGATGCTATGTCAGCGGGGCGACCCTTTCCCCGAGCGAAATCGGCCCAGGCGGATAGCGTCGGCTGACCGATCCGTCACAGACCACGGCATATAAATTAGGTGCAATCTCGATATTCTTACACAGCGAGATTTTTCGAAAGTCGCATTGACTCGATATATTATGAATAATAACATAAATTATGTGATGTTACATTACAATAAATGACTAATCATTTTCTATTTTCTATTAAAATTCAATGATGGAATTTTCTATTAAGGACATACTCGTGACCTCAGGAAGAACTGGGCGGCGTGTCCGCTGTTGAGTGAGAAATGTTAAGGTGAGTTCCTCTCCTGTCACCGGGAGCAAAATCAAGCTGAGCACAGCGAGTAGGGTGTGCATTATCTGATAATTGAGCAAATTTGTCAATCTTGTCATCCGACTCATGTGCTGCCGCACCCATTTTTCATCAGTCAAGATGACGGCAACAAATTCTACGTCCCTACCTGTCTTCGAGTATCAGACTAGTTGAAATTCGAGAGTCTATTTCCACGGAATGATGTCGACCGACATGCTTAACGACATGTCTAACACGTTATTGCAAATTTTTTGGTCATAAATTGTCAGAATTAATCAGAAGGTTATATGTAGAAGAATAATGATAAAGTAATTGAATGTAATGATTATTATTACGCATAGCTAAGTAAATAACATATTGCAAAATAGACGATTGAAGCATTCGCATTATTGCAAATTAATAATCTGGATAAAAATATATGAGAAAGTTACAAAAATTGATTTGATAGTTGTATTTTTGTTGAAAGTAAAAATATTAATAATAAAATATTGTGGTTGAGTTATTACATTTTATTTACTTTTTGTCATTAGTTGATATAATTAACGCTACCATGTCGCCGGACATAAGTTATATATATTTATAATAATTATTACTTCACTATGTTAGAATAATATATGTAAAACGTTAATTATGACGATGAAATTGATTTGGACCTCGTCATGCTCGGTACGGTCGGGGGTGGGGTGGGGGTGGTCATGGGTTACATCCGTGAGGCGAGGAAGTGGAAGCCTTTGAGTAGGAGGTTGGCGACTGCTCCGATGATGGTGCTCAGTAATGGGCAGGGATACGGATGTACATGACCGCGCAGGCGCCGAGCAGGACGAGGATCATTCCGGTTTTGCGGTTGCCTTTGCCCAGCCAGCGCCACAGGCCGATCAGGGATGGACATGGCGCCGAGGACGCGGATGATCCCGCCGGCGTTGACGGCGGCGATGATCGAGGCGGGTCTTGGAAGACGTTGTGCATGGGGCTCTCCCTTCTCGCGGGTGGGGGCGGGCGCGGCTGCGACTCGCTCGGATAGTGTGCGGACAGCCCCGGGCCGGCGTCGTGGCTCGCCCGGCGGGCGCTGCCGGGAGGTTGTCAGGACTGGCTGGAGCGGCTGTGGTCGGGCGGGTCGGGGCCCGGCGGGTGGTGGCGATCGCGACTGCTGAGCGCCATGCGTTGCTCGGCTAGGGCGGGTGGGCGCGTAGCAGGTCGACGATATCGGTCTTCTCCCGATCGGATAGGTCCCGGCCGCGGAAGGGGGCGAACAGGGCGTCGGTGGCCGCGTCGTCGTGGCCGGCCTCCCACCGGCGGGCGGCGGCCAGCACTCCGCCGGGGCAGGCGTCCATGGTCCGGCGCAGCCCGGTGGCGGCCCGGCGGGGGATGGTCTGAGGGGCGATCGCGCCGGGGAATTGGGCCTGCCAATAGTGCTCGGTCAGGGCGCGCCGGCCGCGGATCGCCTCGGGCGGCTCGAAGCGCTCGTCGGCTCGCCGGTCGGCCTGGGCGGCCCACTGCTCCTCGGCGCCGGGACAAGACGGGGTCTGACGGTCGGTCAGATCCTCGTAAGAGTGGCAAGCGGCCACGCCGGTGCGGCGGATGTCCATGGCAGTGCCGGCCCGGCGGGCTTCGATCGGGCGATCTCGTCGTGTCCCGGCCTCGCTCAGCGGCCGGCCCAGCCGGGTCTGGGCGTCGCGGGCGGCCGCGGCGTAGGCGGCCCAGGCGCGCATGAGGTGCGAGTTGCCGCGGCTCATGCGGGTGTGCAGGCTGTCGGTGCGCATGTGGTGGACGTGCCGGGCCCAGGAGCCGTCGATGATCCGGGAAACCTCGCCGGCGGTGATGGTGGGGTGGTCGGGGTCGGCGGCTGTGGCGCGTTCGTAGACGAACTCGAAAGTGTTGGCCTCGAATTCCTCGGCCAGGTCGCGCCGGTCGGCCACGTAGGCCAGGGTGGCCATGCGCCGGGCGCCGGCGGCCCGGATCCGGTCCAGGACATAGGCCACGTCGGCCTCCTCGGCCAGGTCGAGTCGCACCCCGGCCGAGCCAATCCGGCCGGTTCGGTCCCATCGGCCGTCGGGGTGCGCGGGCTGGGTCAGGTAGGCGGTACCGCTCATCAGGGACTCTCCTTGCTGACGACAGTGGTCGCCCGGACAGTGTGCGGACGGGCCAGCCGGCTCAGGCGGAGGGTGGTGGGAGGCCGATGGCGGCGTAGTCCTCGTCCATGCCGGGCCGGCTTTGGGTAGGGTGGTGTCAGGCCGTCTGCGGCCCAGGGGCGAACAGGTCGGGGGCGTAGTCGGGGTGGGTGTCGTAGACGGTGAAGATCTGGGTGTCCCGGCCGGGCAGAAAGGGTTCGACGAGTCGCTGGTCGTGGGTGGTCTGGCCGTGGCGGACCGCGTCGGGCCGGTGGGCCCAGGCCTGTAGCTCGCTGATCCCTGCTGGCGGGCAGGCCGTGGTCGTAGGCGGCGCCGGGCACGAGCGTGGCCCAGGCCAGGCGGACGGCCAGGTTTCGGCGTTTGCCCGCGGTGGGGGCCGACTCGACGCGCCGGCTGAGTTCTTCCACGGCCGGCTCGACGCACCCGGCGTCAAGCCCGGCGTCGAGCCCGGGCGCGGGCGCGGGGGTGTGCTGGTCAAGGGAAACGGGAACGTGGGAGCCGTGCCCTGGCGGACGCGTCATCGATGTTGCCGATGCTGACTATTATCTCAGTTGGTCGCGGAGCCAGGACGTGGGCACCCACACGAACTGTCCGATCATGATGGCCGGCACCTGACCCGCATCGATCGCCTTGGCCAGCGTTCGCGGATCGATCCCCAGAAACTGGGCGGCTTCGGTCCGCGTCACGGCCAGACGCCCGATAGGTTTAATATCAACTATATAATTTATGTCCCGATATTGCGCGGAGCCGTAGCAAGGCCATGACCAACAGGACGAAACAAGGGTACAATCCATACACGATTTTCCTGTCAAGGCCGGATTTACGGGGGAATCCGACAAATTCCGTTCGCCCTCCGCGTTAGCGCGAGGGCGAACGCAGGGTTCGAGGCGATGGCGCCGTGTTATGGCTGGAGATCCCCGCATACGCGGGGAGCACGAGGACAAGCGCTACGCCGACTGGGACCGCGCCGGATCATCCCCGCATACGCGGGGAGCACCCCGCCCCAGCCGCGCTGGGCGTGGGAGCGGGTGGATCATCTCGGCATACGCGGGGGAGCACCGAGATGACGGCGACGAGCTCGGGCTGGCGGCGGGATCATCCCCGCATACGCGGGGAGCACCGGGCGGCCAGCGGGGGCGCAGCCAGTCGGCGGCAATCATCCCCGCATACGCGGGGAGCACCGGTCTGGGGTGTCTTGGTTTGGCATTCTGGGGGGATCATCTCCCGCATACGCGGGGAGCACGGTGCGCGATCCGGGAGGCGGGCTGCATGATCGGGATCATCCCCGCATACGCGGGGAGCACTCGACCTGTCACCCACGGCATCGCCATCGTCCGATCATCTCGCAGTACGCGGGGAGCACTTGTGGATGGAGGGCGGTCTGCGGGGCGGCGTGGGATCATCCCCGCGTACGCGGGGAGCACGGACATCATCACCGCCACCGGCTGCCGGCCTGGGGATCATCCTCGCGGAGCAACGCCCGCCGGGGCGGGGCTGGGCTATCCGAGGGATCATCCCCGCATACGCGGGGAGCACGCGCCCGTGGTCGAGGTCGCCGGGCGGGAGCCGGATCATCCCGCATACGCGGGGAGCACTGTTCGGGCGGCCGGTCTGTGGGCGATCCGCGAGGATCATCCCCGCATACGCGGGGAGCACTGCACGTAGGCCTCCAAATCTTCGGCCATCTGCGGATCATCCCCGCATACGCGGGGAGCACGTGGCCGAAATGTTCAAATCCCCCGACCACCCCGGATCATCCCCGCATACGCGGGGAGCACAGAAACGAAGCGATGGCCCGGACGGGCATGAACGGATCATCCCGCATACGCGGGGAGCACCGCTGAGGCGACGAAAGAGTATACGGTTACCCGGGATCATCCCCGCGGGTGTGCATAGGCATATTGATGCGTTCATCGACGTGGAGAAGCATTTTTATTTGCCGTGGCGGGACTTTCCCGGGAGAGGAGACCGGTATGGTGGTGCGTGAGGCAGCATGGGGGCGCATAGGCGTACACGCCGAAAAATTCTCCGAACAAGGGCACGAGCAAGGGCACATGGGCCGGGTGCCGAGGGTCGGGCTGGCCGTCGTGGACGCGGTCGGTGACGTGGGGGCGTTGAGGTCCGGCCGCCTACGCGGTGGCTTGGGACGCGGAGCGTGGAAGTGCTCCCGGCAGGGGGCCGTGCTGTCTGGTGAGCGATTAGGCAGTAGGGCGGCGTCGCCGGCCCGGTGTGGAGGCTCCGGTCAGGACGGGAAACGTTGTGGGGTCTTCGCCAGATGCGGGTCACGCGGTTTGCCCGAGCGTGATCGCGGCGATGGCGATGAGGCCGCGGGCGACGGGTGGCAAGCGCTGTCCGTCAATGGTCAATCGGCCTGCCTTGTGGCGGGTGGTCGGCACCCGCAACGAAACTCCGGAGAGCTGCCCGGCCGGCCCGTCCGGTTCCGGGATCGTGAGTAGAGGTTCTGCGCTGCCGTTGAAGACGTTCGAAGGTCTGAATAGATTCGGATAGAGATCTAGTTCCTGGAGTATTCGTGTATTGTCTTCCTCTTCGGATCAGAGGTCTCCAGAGCGGGAAGATCTTCCGCTCCCCCGAGACCTCGATGGTCGGGCCCCGTGGTCGGTTTTTTCACCCAGCAGTAGACGGTGGGACTTTTGGGGGCGGTCGCCGACGCGCTTTGCGAGATCCTTGACGAAAACGCGGAACACGACGTCCTTGGCCTCGTGGGGTTCGATCCATGGTAGGACGCAGGTCCGTGCTGTTAGACACATCGATTCGATCAAAACTTCATTTTTCATGCGAAAAATGTCGTTTATTCGTCTGTTTCTTTCATTATCTGCTCGAAAAGCGAGGGCTGATTAGGGGGAATTTTTGTGAGATTGCCATGGTTGTCTGTGAAGAATAAAGATTTTTCACGATCATACTCAGGTTTTTGAGCTTGATTTCGTCCATGACAGCAACGGCGTTCGCATTCAGATCGGTGGGTTTGATTTTGATTGTATAGGTCAAAGTTCCGGGTTTGCCGGTGTCCTGGACGGCCTGGACGAGTTCGCGCAGGTTCTCGGTCAGTTCCCGGTGGGAGTCTCCGTTGGAGAGATTGAGCAGGACGGTGGCGAATTCGACGCCTTTCTGCTCCATCACCTCTCCGGACCGCTTGTCGACATACTCAACCATCTGTTTTCCTTTCGTTAAAGGTTTACATTGTTTCCCGCAAAAGAGAACGGCGAGGTTTTCCCAGGGTCATGGTGACCGGTTGCTCGCTGGGTGCCGCCTTGCCGTGGCGTCTATGGACGGTCATGCCGGTGTGGGCGTCGTTGCCTCGCTCGATCTCGGCCTTGATCAGCCGCCTGGACAGGCTGTTGGCGATCTCTAGAGAGACGTCGGCGTGGCAAGGCCGGTCTGGCGGGCGCCGGCAGACTGGGTTCCCTGTTGGCCAGCGCGTCGGCGGGTCTGCTCGGTCCTGACGTCTCCAGCGGCCAGTTCGCGGTGGCCGTCCGCACACCCTGCCGGCTCAGCAGACTGGACGCGTTGGTCTCTTCTCACCGGGCATTGACGAGAGTCCGGCCGGGCCGGCTGAGTATGCGCAGGTCGGTCGACGCAGTGCTGTCGGGGCGCCGGCTCTGCGCGCCGCGCCGCCAGTTTCGCAACGGGAGGCTCACGCGACCGCCTCCGTGTTCCGCGGGCGATCGTCGCCAGTGCGTGGATCGCGTACGCCGCCTGCTGGGGACGACCCTGCTCTGAGTGCCCAGCTGTTCCGAGCGCGACAGCCCGATTCTTGGCGCCGTCACCCAGCCTGGTTTCAGGCCCATCATCCACTCGACGAACCGGGTGGACAGTTTGCCGTCGTCCAGGGGGCTGGGAGCCTTTCTGGTCACCGTCTCCCACTGCCGGATAGCTGGAGCGTACGGGGCGAACCCGCCATGACCGCGCTCGACGATGTCGTAGAAGGAATCGCTGCCGGAAAACCCTGAGGACTTGCGTCCGTCCATCTGTGAGGCGGTAGGTGTCGGCAGGAGTTTCAGCCTTTCTCGATCACGCCTGCTAGGCTCGGCGGGTGATTGCCTGAGCGTTGCTTGTGCGGGGCTACGCGGCCCACCGTTCGTGCCAGGGGTCGCGGTGAGTCGGCGGCGACGAGGAAGAGTCTGGCTCTGCGGTGTGGAGCGGCGACGTCGCAAGCGCGTACAACCGTCCACCACGCGTCATACCCGTGGGTGGAAAGGTCTCCGACCACACGGCCGGCTCCCCGGATAACAGGTCCATCGCCATGGATTCCCAAATGTCTCTCCCGGGATTCCAGGAGGCTAGAGGCTGACGCTGATAGGGCTCCAATGACGTTCTCCCATACGACTAAATGCGGACGAAGGTCTACGATTCCGCGCATCATCGATTCCCATAGCCCGGACTGGGTGCCGGGCCTCATCCCGGCCCGGCCGCCGGCGAGCGAGAGGTCCTGACAGGCGAGCCGCCCACCAGGACGTCCACAGGGCCCGACGCCGCCCCAGTCGATTTCCGCTGATGTCGCCGAGGTTCGGGACGCCCGGGTGGCGGGCCGCGAGGAGCCTGCACGGCCCCGGTCCGACGTCGCAGACCCACGCGAGTCTGGCTGGCCCGAGCGCGTCTGCCACGCCCATATCCAATCCGCCGTAGCCCGTGAACAACGAACCCATAGAGTATGTAGCCATTCGAACCTTCTCTTCTCGATCCCCGTATCGACGTCGTGGGACGGAATTTTGACGGTGAGTGCCCAGCCAGCCTCGATATGCGCCCCGGGGGGAGTGGTTCCATCCCTCCAGCTGCGCTAGGCCGTCGGCGTCGGCGATCTGCCGTATCGCTGACCGCATGTAGTCGTGCCGTGCGGCATCAGGGCCCGGGTGTGGTCCGGGTCGGGTTGATCACCCGTATCCGACGTCGCGCAGCCGCTTCTCGGCGTCCATGAACGCCTCGTGATCACAATCCGGTAGCCCAGTGATGGGTCCGGAAATAGAAGCTTCACGTCGTATCTCCTAGAGACAGTGGGATATCGATCGGTTTCGAAATGCGGTTCATGATCAGGGGCAGATAGTCGGTTTCGCGTTCGATGGCGATGCAGCGCATGCCCTCGGCGATGCATGCCTCGACGGTGGTGCCCGAGCCGGCGAAGGGCTCGAGGATGGCTGCTTTCCGTGCGGGGACGACTAGGGCGGGTCAGCCAGCGCATGAGCTTGAGGGGTTTGACGGTCGGATGCTGGACGCCGCCGACTTTCGGGCGCTCGACTGCGCAGGCTTTCGCCCCGTACCGGAACGCCGGGAAAAACCGGGAGGGCCCGCTTTCGACCTCGTTCACCGTTGACGTTGACCCGCGGCCGAGCCTCCCGGTGGTCGCGCCATGCCGCACAATGCCTGACTGGGGCGAGTCTGTTGGCGTGCCCGCCTGACGGTCAAGCTCGGTCGCGCAGCCCCTCGTCGGGGCGACGTTCGGGGTCCACCTGCCGTCGGAGTTCTCCACGTGGACTCGTGTGGCGTCGATGTTCAGCGCCCCGGTCCCGTAGGCCAGGACGTTGTCGGCGACCGTGCCCGCGAGAGGCTTGCGGGCGACGATACACGGCTCGAACGCGGGTTTGAGCGCGGTCCTCACCCCGCCCACGCCCGGGGTTCGGTCGTGGCATCCGCCATCGCGTCCTTTTTGCGCTCGCCTCCGAGCTTCTTGTCAATCGTCTTCGCGACGTCGAGGCTTTTAGGGAAGCCCTGCCCGAAAAGCCAGGCGATGGAGTCCCGCACTTCCAAGCCCGCGAGCTCGATCCCCATACCCAGCTGGTGGTAGCGGCGGGTGACCGAGCGCGAGCAAATGCCCGCCCGGTTTGAGGAGCGGTAGCATTCGGTCGCCCACTGTCGGCACCAGTCCACAAATGCGACAGAGGCTTTCAAAAGACCGGTCGTAGCGGCCCGCCTCGGCAGCCAGGGATCGGTAGCCGCCGTTCGGCCCGCCGACGCCATCGGGCATGGGAGAGGTTTCTTTCCTCCACCTCCTGCCGTTTCGCGATGTCTGCGCCGTCCACGCCTCGCCCGTGAATCTGATCCCGTAGGGCGGATCAGTCACCACGGCATCGATGAAGTCGTCGGGGAGTTCGTGATGATCTCGATGCAATCCCCTTTGATATATGGTGACTGCATCCTCCTGATAGTAAGGTTCCATCCCTGTCGTCTCTCGTGTAGCCTTCCATTGAGCCGCCAGCCTGCATCGGTGTCTCGTCAGCGAAGACGCCGCGGGTCGAAAGAACTGGTCCGTGAGCGAACCTCTACGACGTCGGGGCCGGTCCCGAGCACTTAGTGCACGGCCGATCCGACGTCGAAGGCCGGTCTCGGCTGGCGGGGTGGTCACGGCGGGCGGATTCCCGCCGGCGTGGCGCGTCGGATTCGCGGGTTTGGCGCATGCGCCATCTCCTGCGCGGCGTAGTGGCGGGCGGGCTGATCCGGTGGACGATCGGCGCGTAGCGTGGGCCATCGCCCGTTTCCCAGGCAGCAGGGCATACCCGTCCAGGGGCGCGACGGGTCTTGGAGCGTCCGATGGCGGCGTAGTCCTCGTCCATCCTCGATGACTCGAGACGAGGATGGGCTCGTCGGAGACGACCACGTGCAGAAGTCGACGTTCGTCTCGCCGGTGGCCTGGGCCCAGATCATCGGTACCACTCGCGTTGGACCGCGTAGTCGAGGGTCGGGCTGCGCCGGCAAACGCGTCCGGCCGGGCCGACGGGGCCGTTTTCAAATCGACGAGCACGGTGCGTCCCCGGTCCGTCGTTGTCGTCCAGTCGATCCGGCCGCGCATCCACACGCCCGTGACCGGATCCCCGGCAGAAGATCGACTGCTCGGGTGTGCTGCGGGCGAAGACGTCGGCGGTCTGCGGGCAGGACAGGACCGCCTCCGCGCAGGCCTCGGATCTGGTCGTAGACCGCCGGGTGACTGAATCTTGCCGGCCCGGCGGGCTGCGGCGATGAGTTTCTCGCCCGCCGGGCCGTGGAGGAGGCGTGATCGATCACCGCGACGCGTCAGCGCGAGCACTGAGTGCACGGCCGATCCGACGTCGAAGGCCGGTCTCGGCTTGGCGGGGTGGTCACGGCGCCATTTCAATACCGCTGGGCAGTCGAGGATCAATTTGGCCTCGGTCGAGGAGATGCTGCCCGCCTCGACGGGGTCGGCGTGGTAGACGCTCTCGGGGATACCTGGATAGACGCCCTTTTCGGTGATCTTCGCGGGGATTCCTTCGTGGATGGTGATGCCGTGCAGGTTGGGGTCGTCGCCCGCGCAGGCGACGCAGTGGCTACCACCGTCCGCGCCTCGTGGCAGACGCGGGCGGTGATGTTCCGCGGGTCGGGGGCCAGTCCGCGCCTGTGCGCGTCCATCACGGTGCGGGCTTTGGCTTCGGCCAGCAGCCGGCCGACTGGCTGTAGCGGATCGTCGATCGGGAAGTGGAGCTGCAGCCTGCTCCTCGTGTGCATGGGGGTCTTCATGCGGGGTGTCTTTTCGTGTATTCCGCCAGGTCGCGGGGGACGCAGCCGCCGGGGATGTCCCCGCGGATAGCCAGCGAGCCGGGACGTGTCGCAGTCTCCTCACGGCTCATGCCGGACCGCCTCCGATACAGGCCGGCACGGCGGACGGCTCTGGTCCGATCAGCCTGCCCGTATCGGTACCTGTAGGCTCGTCTGTCAGGGTCGTGTCGGTCAGGTCGTCGCCCGGTGTGAGGGCATCGCCGGGGGCGAGCGTGAAGGCGCCGGCGACGCAGTGCACGATTGCGCCCGACCTGGCCCGCTCGCAGAGGCCGGAAGGGTCCTGGCCGTGCGGTTCGACTTGAAAGGTCGGGGCGCAGGGCCTCCAGCAGATCCCCGGCCAGCCTTTCGCCTTGCTCTTGGGAGAGCTTGAAACTGTCGGCCCCCAGGCGCAGGATCGTTCCGCGGCGCTCACCGGGCTGGAACGGCGTGACGGAGATGTCGAGGGGTGACTGTCCCATCTCCTGGGGCATGAGGCGGGGTCCGGTTCATCGCGCCGCCGCCTCTTGACGAAGGCGTTGGTTGCGCCAGATGATGCTCGAGCGTGTGGCGCTGCCCAGGCAGCCGGCCGGGTGCTGGGCGAGGTCGAGCCTGTCGAGGGGGATGAGGTTGTGGTAGTACAACGCCAGCCATCGGGCGGCGATCTGGTGGGCCTCGGTTTGGGTGGCGGCGTGGATCTCCAGCCACCCGTGCGGGTCGGCGAAAACGTGGTAGGCCGCGTCGGCGGCCGTGAAGGTGACGGCGAAAGTCGTCATCATGCCACCTGTCCCTCGTCGACGATGACTGCGTCTCCGACGGGCCCGCCGACTATCCGGTCTGACTCGCCGGGCCGGGTGGCCGGTGCCCATAGGCATTTGATGCTCTCGATGCCTACTCCGATGGTTGCCATGTGGTATCCTTCCTAGTGAGAAATGGAGTATTTCTTCCCGCCGTCACTGGTAGCGCGATCCGGTGGCGGCGGTTTCGTCGTCAGTGGGGCGACTCGAGGGACAGCCGGCCTCCCAGCCCGTCGGCCGCTTCCAACGGCGCCCGGCGCGGCGGGGCCGGCGAATACGCCGCCGTGCTGGATCCAAGAGCGCAGCGGCCCGGCCACGGTGCCGACGGCTCTGAGGTATTTTCTTCTCCGCGTCGAGTAGGGCTTGGACCGTGTCCAGCAGTGCCGCGATCTCCTGGTAGCGCCTGTAGGCCAGGATCGCTTCGAGTTCGAGCTTGTCGACCACGAACTCCGTGACATCCTCCAGCGTCATAGCCTCTTCTCCCTTGGCTGCTAGAGGTTTGGCGGCGAAGTGCTGCTGACCTTTGCCGGTGACCTGGCGAAGAGCGCCTTCGGGGCGGCGCCAGCCGCCTTTGAATTCGAGCGGGCGGTTCTTAACGGCGAGGATCGCCCGTTTCAGGGCGAGTTTTGCCGGCTTCGAGAAGGCCGAAGATGCAGCCCGGGTCGCCACTACCGCGACCGGCCCCGGACTCGGTCGGGCGGCGTCTACGTCTCCATCGCGTTCGTCGTGTCCTCTCCTGTGGCGGGCCACCGGGCTGGTGGCCGTTCACTGCTGGTGTGTGCCGCCGCCCCGCCCCGTGCACGCCCGCTGCGCAAACCCTGGTCTGGCAGGCGAAACCCAGGGATGCGGCTCAGTGCTCGACGTCGAGACCGAGCCCTGGCGCGCTTTCTTTTCGCACACCGTGAAGGCCGGCCCCGCTGGCCGTCTTGTCGGGTGGTCCGCACACTATGACGGCAACCGCCCCGCTAGCCGAAAGGGAGTTCCTCATGGATCAGTCGTCTCGAAACCCTTCACCCCAGACGTCCGGACGGGAGGTTTGACACCAAAGCCGCCGCCAGCCCCTCCGGCATCACCCTCGACCCGACTGACGGCGAGGAAGAGAAAAAATTCCCGCGCTACGTCACCATCGAAGACGCCAAAGAACAGATCCGCACCGCGCGTTGGAAGGCAGCGTCGGAAAGTACGACATAGACGGCATCGCCGACGAGATATCTCGACTACGACGACGGCTACGACGAGGAGACCGGCGCCCGCTGGCTCAACCGGCGGGCTATTACGACACGACGTCCGGCCCGGAGGAGTTCCTGGCAGATCGCCTTCAACCACCAGCTGCCTGACGACTGACCTCCGAGCCGGGGGAGCGGGGCCTGTCCAGGCTTGTCGGTGAGCCCGGACAGGCCCCGCTCCCTGAGTTTGCGGGCCGGCAGCGCCGCGTCGGACGAGGGCGCCGACCGCTACGGGACAGGCGGCCTCACTCCTCGTCCCCGCCCTCGCCGCCGCGTCGGACCGCCTTGTCCCTGAGCGATCGATGGATGACGATCGGCACGCGCACCCCGGTCCAGGTCACCGGCGTGCCAGGCGGGGCCCGCACTGGACAGTCCAAACTCTCCCGGTGGAGGGACAGCTCCCCTTGTGCGTAAGTGCGCCAGTCCGTTCTGCATCCATCGCTCTCACATCTCGTCGCATTCCGATGGGATCCCCGCCGCCGGGCGAGCGGTCATCGACGCCGGTCACCGCCGATGCCGCTTCTGCTAGCGCGCCTGGGAGAACCAGGGCAGGCGCCGCTCACGTCCCGCGCCTGCCCGCCGCGGGCGGCGCCCGCCAGGAAGGCCCGGCGCTCGCGGGCCCCCGGACGTGCGGGCTCGGGCCGCGGCCCGAGCTTCCTCGTCGAACGGCGCGTTTTTCTTCGCCGGGCCGAAGGGGACGATGCAGGCTTTCCCGGTTTCGTCCACGGTTGCCTTGTGTGTGGTGGACGTCGGGGCGGCGTGGAGTCTGGCTCGGGCGGCTCGTCCGCGCTCCTGCAGTTCGGCAGGAGGCGCTGCGGGCTGACCAGCGATCGGGCGGCGGGCGGCCGCGGCCAGGACGAAGCCGCCGGCGGGGTCGTGAACTCAGCATTCGACCGGCCCGTCGAGGCCGGCGCGGATCTGGAGAACCGGTCGGGCCTCCTTCGCAGGCGCCTCGATCACATCCGGCTGACGGCTCCAGATCCGCACGAGCGGGTCAGGCTCAGTCGCCCATAGCGATCACGGTTCTGCGCGGTGCTCGTCCGGACCAGGGACCGGCCGGGAGTGCCTCCCGTGGGGCCTGGACGGTTCCAGCTCGGCGCCAGCCAGCTCGTCTCGTGCATGCAGGGCTCCTTTCCTGGAGTGCGCTGCCGTTGTGTGCCGCAGTAGCGCGGCCCCGCACCTGCCGGCCGACTCTTACGGCATCTGGCGGGCGGTTTCCGGGCGCCGGCGCGAGTAGAGCCGCGAGCGCCAGCGCCAAGTCGGCGCTGGCCTGCCGGAGCGGAACCGAAGATGTCTGGGTGGAGGGACTTCGGGGCCGCCCGCTTGCAGTGGCGGTGCACTGCAGCTGAACGCACGCAACGATGACAAACGCGCTGCTGAGCCGCGGCGTCTTTGCTGTTGTCGCGGTAGGCCTTCAGGCCGACCTGATCCGCCGACTTTAGCCTTCTCAAAGTTGAAGGGTCTGCATCCGGCTCCGGGGATGCGACGACATGACACTCCCTCAAATGCAGGATCGGTACGAGGGACTGTTCGCCTTGATGAGGTTTCCGTTCTACGGCGGTCCCGCGTCTGACTGTCCAGGGCCTTTGCTGACGCATTCGGGGCGCTGTGCTGATTTTCTGCTGCGCCCGATCTTTCGGGCATCTGAAGGTGCCCTCGCTGCATTCCTCGCTTCAGGTGGAAAATCCTCGCGAAGTTGCTTCAGGACTAATTTATTCTGATGGTTTAACGGAATTAATAACCGTTAATGCGAATTATAATTTATAATGGATCATTTCGTTCTTTTCCGGACTCTCTCTACACGGTGTCAGAAACAGCGTGCGAGGGCGGCACGCCGTGCAGGCGCCCTGTGTGCGATTCTCAAGCCCGTTCAGGTCGGAGGCTTGTCACACCACACTGGGTGGTGGCACTGTTCTGGCGTGGGAGGCGACCCTGTGAGACCTGGCGGGTGTTTCCCGCGGCGTCTCTACCTGGCTGACGCGGACGCGGGTGTGGCGCGGGCCGGGCCGGTCTGGTCGACTTGGATCTCCAGGCTCGTGTGCCGCTGGCCGTTGTGTTTGTGGGGCGGGCGAAGCCAGGCGGCGGGCAAAAGACCCACGCATCCCGCTGGTGCAGGGTTTCGGCGGCGGCGTTCTCGGCGTATTCGCGCTATGTGAGCGGGTGAGGGTCTGCAGCCGTTCTGCCACTGCCGGTCTGGCGGTTCAGCGTGCGGGGGTGGAGGCGGCGGTGAAGGTGGCGACCGGGTGGCCCGGACGGCGTGTGCGCAGCTCGGGGTCGTCGGTGGTTGCCGGCGACGGTGGTGGTCGGGTTCGCCTGCCGGCTGAGGCTCCTTTCCGGGGTCCGGTGGCTTCGGGATCCGGCACGTTTGAGGTCGGAGTCGGGCAAGTCCTGGTTGGCTTTGGCGCGCCGCGTCGGTTGGGCCTGGCGGTATAGCAATACGTAAT